>Ga0306926_10000944_pt1 | contig 28223 bp, 25 predicted proteins | sample flu12Cox44000178_FD_203759 | JGI IMG/M metagenome (GOLD analysis project Ga0306926, IMG submission 203759) | Lab enrichment of tropical soil microbial communities from Luquillo Experimental Forest, Puerto Rico - flux8day.12C.oxic.44.000.178 (v2)... | ecosystem: Environmental > Terrestrial >...
GCTGCGCCAAGCGGGCCATCAGGTCAACCGCAAGCGGGTGCAACGGCTAATGCGGCTGATGGGGCTCGAAGCGCTGGGCCCAAAGCCCAAGACCAGCCGGCCCTCGGCGCAGCATCGGATCTACCCCCATCTGCTGCGCGGGCTGACGATCGATCGGCCGAACCAAGTGTGGGCCACCCCAACGAGCGTCTGATCGACCGCAGGAGGTGCCACTACGGCTCAGACCCGCCGAACGCTCGTGTGGTGGGGCACTCTCCATCTCGGCGAAGTGCTCTTGGCCTCGTGGCAACCCCCGTCTTTCTGTGGGCTCAGCGACGAAGCTGCTCAGCCGGAGGTAATAGGTTCGGATTCGCTTACTCGGAGGACGACTCTCGATCCCGACGACATTGGCAGGCGGACGACGAGAGGTGCCCCAGGGCGTGCTCCCACGCATCGAGAAGCGCCACGCACAATTTCTCGTGCAGTAAGAGGCGGTCTTGGATATGGCGCCCGTGCCCCACAGGATCAGTGAGGCGCGACATAGCCGCCGGCCGGACTCATCTCCGACCCTCGGCGCCGTCGCCGAGGACGACCTGATCGATGACGCGAGGCGCGCTCGCCTCGAGATCGATGACGCCGACAATATCCACCTGGCTGTCCTGTCCGCCGCCGATATTGTCGACTATCGCGAGCTTCCCGTCGGCCGCGACCATTGCCCCAGTGCGCCTCGCGGCTTAGCCGTTAAAGTCGTTCCAATCGACATGCGCCGAAGGACAACCCGTGACGGCGCGAGCTGCTTTACCCTAGGGTAGGGCTACCCTGTGCAAAAATGCCCTAACCGCCTCCGAGCACTCGCGTGGCGAAGTAACAAAGCGATGGACGTCGACACCGGAGAGATCGGAGGGAATCTCGACATCGCCGCGGAGCAGCAACAAAAATCGCTCTCTACCCAGTTTTCCCCATGCCCAACCGATCTCCATAATCACATTCTGGCGTGCGCGTGGTTGCAACTGCCCCTCTCTTCTGGCGACAGCACCCGTATCGTCCGGAGTCAGCAGCGCAATCGCCCCCTCCGCATCCATAACGGTCGATTCGAATTTCTCGGGCATGCTTAGGGCACCGAATGTCTCGGATGCCATTTGCCTTGGCACCACGTGCGGAAGAGCGCTATGAAGAAAATCTTTTAAATCATATACAGCATTCTGATCATGGCCGTGGATAATTAGCACTGGCAAAGACCGGATCGGAAAATATTCGACCGGTATCGTGCCGATATCCTGAGGGGCATTCGCCGTTATCGCTTCCGAGAATTCGCGCAGACGGACGATCCTGTCGACCATAAATGGGTACGAATCAAAAGCCAATTTAATCCACGACCATGGGCTTTCGAACAAACGCGTTCTCTGCTCTCTGACTTCATCATAATTGGTGCTCGGAGCAATGCCGCCGCCGACGGTGATGATGGAAAGGGCGCGCTCCGCCGCCGGCAGCTCGCCGGCGACCAGCATTCCGATCCGATCCGCCGTGAAGTGGCAACGCCGCTTCCAGGCCCAATGGAAGAAAAACGTGAGTGCACCGATGACGTCTTTGAGGATCCAAAGATGGAAATGTCCCGCCTTGATATGGCCGAGCTGTCGCCCCACGAACATCATCAGTTCGCGTGATGATGGTCTTTTGCTGAATTCATCCATCATGTTCGAGGTAATGATGATAAGCCCGCGCCGGTTAAAATATCGCGCCACGAACACCATGAACACACCGTGGCCGTGACAAATCAGTGTCTGCGGGATTGGGATCTTCAGAAGGTCTGCTGCTCGTTTTACTGTGTTATATATTTGGGGATATTGATCGGGACCGACTTCAATCGAATGGCCCCAAAGGGAGACTTTCAAGAGATTCCAAGAGACCCAAAACATTAACGAATAGAACCCCAGCACAGCAACGATAATCGCATCTATCCACCAATCGGCGGTGACTAAAATATACAATAATGCTAGACCCACAAGCGCATTAAAAATATAGATGATAGCTAGATAGAAGTTTTCCCAGCGGTCGCGAAGCGCGCGCGGATTCAATGTCTGGTTCTGGCGAAGCGCCGGCAAGGCATAGTTAGGTTGTTCGGCGAGCGAGGGACGGGCTACCGGTGGTCGATAGCGAGCCGGTCTTCCCGCGTCGGCAATCGTGCGGTCTAGCTCCAACACCAGGCGATTGCGGGACGAGCCCACCATGATGTTCTGGCCCGGAGCCAGTCGCTCGGCGACGTCAGGCGTCAGGCGCCGCGGTGGATCTAAACCACTGGCGATGAACGTGCCGTTCCGCGAACCCAAGTCGCGTACCTCGAAAAGGGCGTGAGCAGAGTCGAACCGGATTTCGCAATGCTCACGGGAAACGGCCGTGTCCTCGGTCGGAAAGACGATCTGGGCCTTGGCAGGGTCCCGGCCCAGAATGACCCTTGCCGAGACTGGTACTTCCGTACCGGTGAGCGAGCCGCCGAGGATCCGAATCTTGCCGCCTTGCACCTTGACGCCCTTTCTATCGGTGAGAACCTATGCCGAATTTACACCGGCGCGCACGCCTTCGGCCGAAGACGTGAAATCGCGTTTTTGAGATAGATCCCGTCGCTCGGCGCGCGGCGCTTCCTCGGCGCGGATTGCGATACCGCCGATTTGTGGACTTGAACAGCAACCTCGCCCAACCCCAATTCGTCGCTGATGTGAGTTCATAGGAGATGTCGAGCCCCCGCTGGGCCGGGAGTTCCTCGACGTCTCGATAGCTCAACGTGACGCGCAGGTAAAGCCAGACCGCATGCTGGATGATCATCGGCGGAAAGCAGTCGCGGCGGTAGCAGATTTCAGCCATCGCGCCAGGCTAGCCCACTCTATTTTGATGTGCCATTAGAGCACGAGAGGATACAGGGAAGTGTGACCCAGTTCACACCTGGAGATTTTTTGTCGCCTCCTCGCTATCGTGCCAGGGAAGGTTCTGAATAGGTCTTAACGAGCTGGCCGTGATGAGCGGCGAGCGCCGGGTCGATCACCTGCGCCCGGATAGACTTCAGGCGGTCGAGTGTCCCTTCCTCGTCACCCCCGATCAGGCGCGAGTAGACTGCCGCATCGGAGGCAAGGGTCGCGGCAAGACGGCAGGTCAAGCGGAGGCCTATCGGAGCAAGTTACGCAGGTGCAGAGGCCCGAGATCGCCGTCTCGCTGGCTGCGTTTTCATCACCACGTGGAGGCTCAGGTGGTGTGCCGGGAGATAGTGCGTGCGGCGCTGGCTCGACTCGCGCTGTGCTGCGGGTGAGCTTTCGGCCGAGACTTTGCCCGTAGGCTTGGCGAGCACGGCCTTCACTGGTGTGGATGCCGATAAGCCGCCGTTCGAACTCCGCCATGCTGGCGAGCAGCGTCAGCATCAAGCGGCCGGGCACCTTCGCGGTATTCGGCCCATGGGTTGCCCGAATATTTACTTTGAGCGTGATGTGGCCGCCGCGGAAGAAGGCGGCATTCCTTCACCGATGGCGCCCAAGCCTTATTGGAACGGGCACCCGCCCTTTGGACTCTCCGGATCGACGGTGCTCTCGTCAAAATTTCTACGGAAGTGTGAACCATTTCACACTGTGTCTGATCCTTCCTGCTGTATGTCTTAACCAAGTCGAGCGGGGGGATGCCGTGAGCGAAAACGTGGCCTTGGCGGTTTACGCCGCTTGCGGATTTCTGATCGTCGTCTATGCGTGGGGGCGATCCCACGCGAAGCCGTGCAACCTCGCGATCACGCTGCTCGCCTATTTGGCCTTGGGTGGGCCGCTTTTTGCGCAAGCAGCGGCCCTGACTCACCAGCTTGCAGGCGGGCTTACGGCGACCGGCAGGATCGCGCATGTCCAACTGTTGACGATCGGCATGGTGGTGTCGCTGATGCAACGTCAGGCCTATCTCACCCCGGCGCCCGGCGAGCCCCCGCGCTTCTCAGCCCAAATTGCAAACAGCCTGATCGCGGTCGTGACCGCGGGCGGGATCTGCTTCGTTTTCCATTCGGGCACTGAGGATCCCGTGATCGGTACTGAGCGCGACCTACGGGTCATCTTGTTGAGCTTTCCGCTATGCGCCGCGGTAGCTTTCTTCCGCGATCATTGGGCCCCGGATGCAAGCCGCCTCGGCTGGTTGCGCCGCGTCGAAGCCGCCGGGTGCACATCTGTAATGGCACTCCCGATTGGCTTGCTTTACTTCGGCGCACTGTTTCCTTCCCCGCCCCATCTGCTCCAAGGGTGGAAGCTTGCCGTCCTGTTGGGGATGACGAGCATGATCGCCCTGACGATCGGCGGCTGTGTGCCGGCTCGTTCTCGCGTCGAAGTAGCTACGGCGGACGATCGAATAGGCGTCCTCCAATGAGCGCGCGGATCCGAGTCTGCGCTTGAGACTCGCGGATGGGCGTCCCCTCTCTTTCTGGTTTGACGAGCGGTGCTGCTCTCTTTTATAGGTACCAAAAAGATATAGTTACCAAAAAACGCCGGGTTCGGTCGGTTGGTCGGCAGGCGACGCCAGATGATGCGCACCTTCTTGATACTGCGCTGCCTCGATGGAGTGGCGGCGAAAGCGCAGGAATTGCGGGGCGGCGAATTCTCCGTTGGCCGCGGCTCCGAGAACGGCTGGGTGGACATCAAGCCGGAACGATACTGCTCAAAGCGCCACTCTCAGGCGGCCGACAGATCGCCGATCCGTCGACCGATCCTACATTTCTCAAACACAATAGGCCGAGCCCCGTTCAAATCACCACTACGAGGGATGACCAGAGCACAAACATGCGCCCTTCGACACGACGCGATTATTGTATTTTGTGTCTCGCGTTAGCGTTTTGGATGGTTATGAGATGCCTTTTGACTTCTGCCATACGTGTTTCACCGATTTAGCCCCAGGGGAGATATGTTCCCGGTGTGGGGATGATCGGTCGTCAACCGGTGACCTGGGCGACGTGCTGCCGCCGGGCAACGTACTTGGCGGAAAATACAAAGTCGGACGCCTTCTAGGCCGAGGCGGTTTCGGCGCGACCTATTTGGCGTGGGACATAAATCTGCGGGTTCGTAAAGCTATCAAGGAGTTCCTCCCGCGACAGCTAGCCACTCGGGCGCCGGGGGGTACTCAAGTACATCCCTATACCAGCAGCCAGGATGCTTTCAATATCGGGCTGGAAAACTTCCTAGAGGAAGCGCGCCGTCTGGCACAATTCGGAGATCATCCCGGGATCATCAGAGTATTCGACTTCTTCCCGGAGAATGGCACCGGCTATATGGTCATGGAGTATCTGGACGGCACTACGCTCGAACAATACATGACCGCCGCCTGCCCCATCGATATCCCGGTAATTCTCCGATTACTTTTTCCAGTCGCGGACGCGTTGCGGGCTTGCCATGCGGCCGGACTGATCCACCGCGACATCAGCCCGGATAATATCTTTCTGACGAGCGATCGTCGGGTAAAGGTACTCGATTTCGGTGCCGCGCGCTTCGCCATTGGATCGCGGAGCACGAACCTGTCTGTAGTTCTGAAAGAGGGATACGCGCCTTTCGAACAGTATCAGCGAAATGGGCGGCAAGGGCCTTGGACGGATATCTACGCCTTGACCGCCACGCTGTATCGCCTGTTGACTGGCGACCTGCCGGTAACAGCGCCCGATCGGGTCGCCGGTACGCTGCTGCCGTCCCCCTCAGAGAAGGGGGTCAAGTTACTTCCGGGCCTCCAAGCCCTTTTGGACAAAGGTCTGGCGATCCAGCCAGAGCAGCGCTATCAGACGATCGAGGCTTTCCTATCCGACCTGAAACGCCTTCTCCAGGACCCCCCACCACCCCCACCACCCCCACCACCCCCACCACCCCCACCACCCCCACCTGTTGGGATCCTCAGCTGGCTGCGGGCCCGCTGGCCGATAACCGCGATCGGCGCGGCGATGCTGGTCTCAGCGGTCATCTGGCTATTAGTGCCGCGGAGCGATGAGTGCCGCATGATCCCAGGCGATCAGACCGCCGCTCTCGCCCAGCTGCGCGATTTCTTGGCGAAGCAGCCGCAGGCCAGCCAGACCCGTGCCCGGGCCGAACTGAATCTGCGCTGCCACCGCCCCGAGCTTGCCATCCCCGCGCTGCGCGCCGCGGCCGATGCTGGCGACGGCCCCGCAGCTCATCGTCTCGGCACTTTATACGACCCCAGCGTGCCCCCCGGCGGCGGGGAGCGGCTGTTGCCTCCGCGGGCGGAATTCGCCTGGTCCTGGTACGAGCGAGCACTGAAGGCCGGCGATAAGACTGCCCAGGGTGCGCTGGACCATCTAGCTGCCTGGGCCAAATCCGAGGCGCCCAGGGGCAATGACGAGGCCGCCGAAATCTTGCAGAAGGTGACACAATGAGGCGCCGGCGAACGGGATCGCGACGCCACGCGGCGGTTTTGACCACTGCGACCCTGTTGCTTGTGCTCGCGTCGCCGGCTACCGCCCGCGAACCCCTAAAAGTCGAGCAGGCGCCTGAACTGTTTCAGCGCATACTCACCCTGCCCGGCGCCCGGCTGTCGCCTGCGCCTGAGGAACAGCCCGCCGGGGCCGCGCTGCCAGTGTTCAGCGTACTCTACGTCTACGACCGTCAACCGGCTAATCACGGCTGGCTGCAGGTGGGCAGCAAGCCGGATGGAAAACCCGAAGGCTGGCTGCCCTCCGACATGACCCAAGACTGGCAGACCATGCTGGTGATGCAATATGCGCCGCGTGGCCAGCGGGACCGAGTGGTGATGTTCGATGATCGCCCCCCTTTGGCTGACCTGCTGCAAGCCAATAACGAGCACCAGCGCGCCGTCGCCATGCTGCGCGATATCGGCGCAGGCCGCCCGGTCTCGGGCGTGCTCGCCGTCGAACCGGCCGAGGCGGTCGACGTGAAGTCGCAGTTCTATGTTATGCCGGTTCTAGGCTCCTCCCTGGACGAGTTTCCCGACGGCACCTCCACCCGTGTGCTGCAGATCGCCAGCGCCAATATCGCCGCACCCCCCGCCTCGACTGCATCTAGACCGGTGCCTTCTACGTCCCCGGCGCCTACTTTCCCGGATTTCCGCATCGGCATAGTATTTGTCCTGCACACGACGCTGTCGATGCAGCCTTACATCGAACGCGCCCGAGAAACGATCCGCACGATCTACCAGCGGCTGGAAGCAAATCATGTTGCGGATCGAGTCTCATTTGGCCTAGTGGGATACCGCAACGACCCGAATAGCGCACCCGGCATCGAATACAGCACACACGTCTTCCAGGCACTCGATCCGAAGGCCACCCCGGCCTCCGTTCTGGGGCATATCGACGAGATAAAGGCCGCCAGCTTTCCTACCACGCGGTGGGACGACGACGCCTTTGCTGGACTGAACGTCGCACTGGATAAAATGGACTGGACACCGTTTGCCGCGCGCCTGTTGGTTCTGGTGACCGACAGCGGTGCTCAATCGGCCAAGAGCAAGCTGTCGCAGTTCCCCGATGTCGATATCGAAAACATTCTCGAGAGGGCGAACGAAAAGCACGTAGCTGCCTTTCCGATCTACCTGCTGACGCCGCAAGGCGACAATCACGGCAATCGGTCGATCGCGCTCCAGCAGTGGCGTCGGCTCGGCCGGGCCGGCGACCCGACGCTGAGCAAGTATATCAGCGTCGCGGCCGGCTCAGCGGAGCTCTACCAGGGCGCACTCGACGGCTTCTCCGAAATGATCGTCTCAGCGATCGCCGATCTTGCACACAACCATCCTATCGTCCGTCCGACACAAACGCCCTCCGGGCAGACCGACAGCGACGGCGGCGCGATTCGCAATATGGTGGTGAATGAACTCTTCCGCGCCCAGACTGAGTATCTCGGTCACGCCGAAAATGCGCAGGCGCCGGCATTTTTTCGCGCCTGGACCACGGATCACGATCTGGTCAATCCGAGCTACCAGAGCCTGAATGTGCGGGTGTTCCTGACCAGCAACCAACTCAATTCGCTTGCCCAGAGCCTGCAGACGATCGTCGATGAGGCCAAGCGCGCATCGCTGTCTCCGGAAAGCATGTTCGACAATCTGCAACGGCTGGCCGCCCTAACCTCTGGCGACCCCAACCGTCCCATCAGCACCGGCGACGTGGCCGCCCTGCTGCCCGCCTATCTCAAGATGCTTCCCTACCGAAGCAAGGTCCTGCGCATCGACAAGGAAACCTGGCTCAGCAAAGGAATGACCGGCCAGCAGGAGTTCATTGACGAACTGGAATACAAGCTGCGGCAGTATCAGGACATGTATCAGGACGCAGCGCGGTGGACGCTGCTGGACCAGCGCGACGTCGGCAACAAGGTGTTCCCCGTCCCGCTGGAATCGCTGCCGTGAACGGACTGGTGTTCGCACTGACCAATGTGACGGTGTTGAAGGCCGGCTCGCGCAGCAGCTTCGAACTGAGCGTGCCCCGCCTGGAAATTAGTCGCGGAATGAAGCTCGCCGTGGTCGGCCCGAGCGGCTGCGGCAAGAGTACGCTGCTCGATCTGCTCTCGATGGTGTCCTTGCCCGCCAGCGTGGAGCGCTTCGTCTTCGCTCCGAACGAAGGCCACGAATTTGACGTCGCCGCACTGTGGCGCGATCGTCGGCATGATCGATTAGCCGCGTTGCGCCGCCATTCAATTGGCTATGTGCTGCAGACCGGCGGCTTGTTACCGTTCCTGCCGGTGCGCCAGAACATCGGCCTCAGCCGGGCCCTTCTTGGCCTGCGGCCGGAGCCCGAGGTCGGCGAGGCCGCCAGCTCTCTCGGCGTGGCCCAGCAACTCGACAAACATCCAGCAACTCTCTCGGTCGGCGAGCGCCAGCGCGCCGCCGTTGCCCGTGCCCTGGCGCACCGTCCGGCCGTTGTGATCGCCGACGAGCCAACCGCAGCGCTCGACCCGGCCAATTCGGCGACGGTCATGCGCCTGTTCGTCGATCTCGCCGATAGGTTCGGGGTAACAATGATCGTTGCTACCCATGACCCAGACCGCGTGGCCGAACTCGACTTTCGCTGCCTCTCGCCCGAACTTGAAACGCGGGCTGCAGCCACCAGGGCATCTTTCTCCACATGAAACAGGCGCAAGGGCCTCGTTATCCGGTATTGCGCGATCTGTGTCTGATGGCCAGTATCGCAACGCGGGCCTATTTTCACGACCGCACCCCCTCGGTCTGCACCTTGTTGGGGCTGGCAGCCATCCTGGCGCCGCTGTTCGTTCTGTTCGGCCTCAAATACGGCGTCGTCTCGGCGCTGCGCGACCGACTGGAGACGGATCCGCGGATGCGGGTCATCCAACCGATCGGTCAGGGTAGCTACGACAAGGCATGGTTCGACGCGCTTGCTGCGCGGCCGGAAACCGGCTTCCTGGTGCCCACCACCCGTTTTCTGGCCGCGACTATGAGCCTGCGCAACGCTGCGCGCCCGGACTTCCCTTCGGTTTCTGCCGAGATGTGGCCCACCGCGCCGGGCGATCCGCTGCTTAGCGCCGATACTGCCGCGCGGCTGGCCTCACAGGCGGATGGCCGGCGCTATGAGGTGGCGATCTCGCAGGGCGTGGCCGAGCAGCTAGGGCTTGCCGGCAGTGCGCCCGTCGAGGGGCGGATTGGCCGGACATTCCGAGGGGAACCAGAGATTGTCAGCCTGGAACTGGCGCCGTCGGCGATCCTCTCGGCAGCTTCGTTGAGCCGTGATGTCGTGCTGGTGCCACTTGCCTTGCTGGAGGCGACCGAGGACTATCGCGAGGGCGAAGCCGTGCCCGCGTTTGGCGCGGAAGGCCAGCCCCACCGGGCCGGCCCTCGCCTGTATGCCAGCTTCCGGCTTTATGCCCGTACCATCGATAACGTGGCGGTCTTGCGCGCCTGGCTGGCCGATCATGGTATCCAGACCGTCACCCGTCTTGCGGATATCGAGATGGTGCAGTCCCTGGACCGCGATCTGGGGCGTCTGTTCCTGGTGATCTCCTCGCTTGGCGCAGGCGGGTATCTCGTCTCTATGGCCCTCGGGCTGTGGGCTTCCGTCGCGCGACAGCGCCGCGCGCTCAGCCTGCTGCGCCTGGTCGGCTTCCCCACCATCGCCATCTCATTGTTTCCTGTTTTCCAGGGCTTATGGGCCGCGACGCTGAGTCTGATCGTCGCGGGGCTGGCGACTTGGATGACAGTACCGGTGGTCGGTCGCCTTATGGCCTCGCAGCTGCCGCAGGGCGCGCAGATCTTCCGGCTGCTGCCGGAGCATGTCGGGGTCGCGGCGGCCGTCACCCTGCTGTGCACGATCGCGGCAGCGAGCTACGGCGGCATGCGCGCCGCCGCGATACCGCCGGCCGACGGATTGCGCGATGAGTAACGCGCGCACCAGCCTCATCCTTTGCCTGCTGGCGGTCCTGACGGCAAATATCGCGCATGCCCAGCCGGCGGCCATGCCCGCCTGGTGCGCGCTTGACGATCCGGCCGCGGCGCGGGCGCAGAAATGTCCGGCGATTGAAGATCAGCAGGCTTTGCCGGTGCAGCTCGCCCTTCCGCTGCCTTGCGACGGCTACCTGATGCTGCGCAAGGTGATCGTGCCTTCGGAGACGGTGTTGGATGAACAGACCGTCTATCTCGGCGGTGCCGCCGCAGAGCCGACGGCTGCGGGCCTCGAAAGCGTGACGAACGGACCGGTGCAGTTGCCGCTCGCCGGTGGCTTTTTCGAAGGGACCGCAAAGCGCGCACCGCGGATCCCCGCCTCCCTCGATAAGCTCCAAGGCCGTGCCTACTACATCGCGAAATACCCGCTCACGGAACCGCAACGGCGCCGCATCGACACGATCGGCGCCGATGTGGACAAAAGCCCCTCCGAGTCCGCCTGCCGGGACTACGCTGGGTATGTGGCCAGCCTGCGCTCCGGAGACGTGCGTCCCGCGACCAACATGTCCTGGTTCGGTGCGGTCGACATCCTGCGGCGCTACCAGGACTGGTTGCTGTCGCATGATCGTGCCGCGATCGCTGCCGGCAAGGCGCCGCAGATCCCGTGGGAGCAGGGATCGCCCGCCTATTTGCGTCTGCCCACAGAGGCGGAGTGGGAATATGCCGCTCGCGGCGGCAGCGCGGACAAGCAAGATCAGTCGCAGCGCGCCTACCGGATTCGCGATCCGCAGACCGGCGCCTTGCGCATGGCCGAAATCGAGGAGATCGCCCCGCTCCAGGAGGCTGGCTCGGACGAACAGGGCGCCGCGGCCGCTCGCCTCGGCCGCAAGCTGCCGAACCTGCTCGAGCTGTATGACATGATCGGCAATGCCGCCCAGATAGTGCTAGATCCGTTTCGTCTGACCCGCCCGGAGCAACTGCACGGGCAGGCTGGCGGCTATATTGTCAAAGGCGGCGATGTGTTCACCAGCCAGCAGATCGTCGGCGTCGGTCACCGCCGGGAGGTGCCGTATTTCGATTTATCCGGCGAGACGCATTCGCCCACCGTCGGCGTCCGCCCGGCTCTGTCGCTGCCGGTTTTCATCAGTGGTGTCGAACCGGGCGGCAAACCCTACACACCTGGGCGGCAAAATCCATCGTTGATTGCGGCCCTGGTCACGGCTCGCGCTGCGCTCACCTCCAGTTCCGAACCGTCGCGCGCCGCCGTTGGCTCCGGCCTTGCCGCTTTGAGCAAAGCCAACGAACAGGGTGCGCTCGACCAGGATAAGCTGCGCGGCGAACTGGCGTCTATCCGGAGCGATTTAGATCGCAGCAACGCCCGCCTTGCTGACGCGGACCGGGAGAATGAGCGGCAGAAATTCGAGGGCGCGGTCCTGCTCGCCTACAGCATCCGCACGATCGGTGCGAACAACCTTTCCTCGCTGCTGATGATCGAGGATCTCAGGGAGAAGAACGCACGCACTGCGCAGAGTGCCGCGGAGCGCGGTCGTATCGAGCAGCAACTCGAGCTCACCCGCAATCGCATCGCCGAGATCGAGTCTGGCTTGACCGCCAGCTTCGGGCACTACGTCGGCATCGTTATGGACCTGGCCCGGCTTGACCCGGCCGCCCGTAGCGTGGCGCGGGACGCGGTGCATCGCAGCTTCGTGCAGCAGGGCATCGACGACTTCTACAGGGACTATCAGGCTACCGTGATTGCTGAGACAGACCAGCTTGCCGGCGCGCACTTGGTGATGTCGGAGGCGATGCGACGGAAATGGCTAGAGGAGATCGATGCGACCCGGGAGAGGCGGGGTGCGAAGTTGCAACGAATACGGAATTAGAGTTTCTCATAGGAGAGCGCATTGAAAAAGCTCACGCGAAACGTCGCCTCCGCCATCCTGGCGCCTTCGATGCTGTTCCTTTCGGCCTGTGCAACCGGCCTGGAAACCCGCTACGACGAGCCCACCGATGTCTGCCGCTACGCGCGGCAGCCGCTGATCCAGACCGAGCGGGCGTTCAACGAGTCGATCCTGGTCGGCGCCGGCACCGGCGCGGCCATCGGTGCCGGTGCCGGCGCCTTGATTGGCCGCGACTGGAGGGGTGCGCTGATCGGTGCGGCTGCCGGACTGGTAACAGGCGCCCTGGCAGGCTATGAGAAGGCGAAAATGGATCAGGCCCGAACGCGCGAGCAACTGCAGGCCTCCGTGGATGCTGACGCCAACCGCGACCTGCAACAACTGAATGGGTCCATCGATGCCCTGCATCAGCTCATCAACTGCCGTAATTCTCAGATTGCCCAGGTAACGGCCCAGTTCTCCAGTAAGAGCATCAGCCGTGAGCAGGCGCTGGTGCAGTATCGGCTGATCGACCAGCAGATGCTGGCCGACGACAAGCTAATCGCCGAGGTGCTTGGCAAGGCGGATGAACGTTCAGAGACCTATGTCAGCACCCGCGCCATGTCCACGCAGTTGCCTCCCGAACGCGCCACGTCTCCAGAGATGCCTCCAGAAACTGCGCCGTCCGCGCCAGCCCCGGCGCACAACTCAACGGTCGCGCTGGTCAGCGCCCGCAGCGTCGCGGCAGCCGACCAAGTAAAGCACAGGGAACTCCGCGCGAGCCTTGAGGCGCGCATTCAGGACATCAACGCCGTCGTTGGTTAAAGAGGACAGAATGTCGGCACCTCGAGCGGGGCTTCCGCTTTGTGTTTGTAGAAGGGATCGCAAACTCATGACGGATCTGGGGCGGGCCAAACCTCGCCTCGCGAGCCCGCAGCATCAGCTGCGGTCGAGCACGGCAGCGGACGACCAGAAGGCCACAAAGCGGGGGTATCTTACCTTGCAGTCTGCCAACGCGGCGCCGAACGAACAACTCAAGGGGGATCGGCGATAATGGCCGGGGCGTGTGTTCATCCGATCCGGGGGGCGCTCGTGTGCCTCTCGCTGTTGGTATTCCTGTCCGTCGGGCACGCGCGGGCACAGTCCAACCCGTCAGCGCCGGCAACGCTGCGCCTTGCGCAGGTGGTGGTTCGCCTGCCGCACACTTACCTTTTTGCCAGCGCGCAGGACGAGGATGGTAACCCGTTCTCGGGGCAGTGGGGCAAGCTATCAGCCCTCATAGGACCGAACCACGAGAAGGTGGACATCAACCAGCAACCGGGAGGCATCGGCATCGTCTTTCTCATCGATATCTCCAAGTCGCTGAGTCCCCAGCAGTTCGCGGTGATCAGGGAATCCGTGCACCGCTGGATCAATTTGCTGGGGCCGAATGACCGGGCGGCCATCATGACTCTCGGGTCGAGGGTAACAACGGTCGTGGACTTTACCGCGGACAAGAGCGCCTTAATCTCTGCCCTGGCCAATCCCGCGCTGAAGCCTTCCGACCAGCAGACGCTGCTCTACCAGGGGCTGGTTCAGGCCATCGACTTGTCACAGCGGCTCGACCCCAACTTGCCGCTACGCCGCGCGATTGTTGTTCTGACCGACGGGATCGACGACGAACAGGGCGGTGCGAGCCGGCAGGAGGTGCTGGACAAGCTCGCTGTCGATAGCGTTCCCATCTACGGTCTCGGCGCTGCTAAGCGCTTCGACGCCAAGGTTGATTCCGCACTGAAAGATTTTTCGGCGCTTGTGCGCGCGTCCGGTGGCGACTACCGGTCGATCGTTGATATCAGCAGACCGACGCTTGACATCGGAAGGCTGAACGAAGGCTTTATCGGGTTACGCAAAATCGTCGACTCGACCAAGCCTCTCAGTGCCGAGTGTCCCCAATGCGCGCCTGACGGGTCGCCGATCGTGATCCGCCTGTTCATGTCCTACGAGGATACACGCCTAACACGCTTAAGTTCGGAGAGCGTGACAGTCCGATCGGTGGACCCCGAGGGCAAGGTGGTCCAGCCGCCCGCGGCCGGCATTTTGGCGTTGCGGGTGTCGCCCCCGGTGGCTGTTCTGAGCCTCGATGGAAAGCCGGCGGGACCAGCCGCAAATTTCCGGCAGAAGGTTCCAGCCGGACCCCATGATTTGGAGATCTCAGCTGCAGGCTATCAGAGCGCGCAAGAGACGGTGACCGTGCCGGCGGGCGGCGAGAATAGCATGGAGTTCAAGCTTGTCGAAAGGCCGCCAGCGCCGGCCGAGACCGGCATTTTGGCGTTGCAGGGGTCGCCCCCAATCGCAGTGCTCAGCCTCGATGGAAAGCCGGCGGGAGCGGCCGCAAACTTCCGGCGAGAAGTTTCTGCCGGAACCCATAAGGTCGAGATTTCAGCCGAGGGCTATGAGACCCAGCGAGAGACGGTGGCGGTGCCCGCGGGCGGCGAGAAGAGCATGGTGTTTGAGCTTCCTGCGTCGCGGTCGGAAAACCGGCTGCGATTAATCTACAAATTCTTCCTGGCTTTGCCGCTGCAATGGTTGATTACCTTGGCGGCGCTGCTCCTCGGCGGGCTCATTGCGGGTATCGTTATCCGTAAGATCAGGATAGTGCCCCCCCAGCCCGAAACGATAACACCTGCCAGCCACAAGCTCCTTCCGCCAGTGGTTATCTCTGAGGACGTGGTGATACCTTCGGGGACACAACAGAACAAAGTACGTCTGCGGCTCTATCCTATAGGCCATAATGACATTGGTCCCTTCGAATGCTTGTTTGAAGAGACGCTGGCAGTCGGCCGGTCTCCGGGCAGCAAGATCATCATATCCAACGATGCGCAGGTGTCCGCGAACCACTGCACCCTGTCGCCCCAAGGGAAGTTTATACTGGTCGAGGACGTCGGTTCGCGCAATGGCACCAGAGTGAATGGGGTCCCGATCAACGGCTTGCTGCATGCCGAGCCAGACTCGATCTTGGGGGTCGGCCGGACGGAACTGCGCATGCAACTCTTGCCCGTGGGGGCTCGATGAGAGTGATTCCCGGAAACGCTCAGCATATCGGAGATCGCGAAGGCCAGGAGGATGCTTTCGGCTTCAGCAGTCTCGGAGATCGCGTCTTTGAGCGCCATGGCGGTGTTGCGATGGTGCTGTGCGATGGTATGGGTGGATTGGCCAACGGCGCCGCCGCAAGCCGGGCGGCTGTGGATACAGCTCTGTCTGGTTATTGCCGGAAACAGCCGTCGGAGGGTATTCCCAACGCACTGAATCGAGCTATTCGCGAAGCCCATCAGGCCGTATGCGCTATTTCCGGAGAGGGTGGAACCGCAGGGTCAACCATCGTGGCGGCTGTGGTCTGGCAGGACCGGCTTTATTGGGCGTCGCTCGGAGACAGCCGGCTTTACCTCTGTCGTGAGGGTGCTCCGGCCGTCCAGTTGACGCAAGACCACAATGTCGCTTCGCTCTTGGAACAGTGCGCGGCGCGCGGAGAAAGAGCGGAGGAAGCGGCTGCATCGACATCGAACCCCGACGCGCTGACCGCCTATCTGGGAGCGCCGTATCCGCCGCAGCCACATATGAACTGGGAGGGTCTGCCATTGCGGTCAGGTGACCGTGTCGTCGCTTGTTCGGACGGTGTGTACCGCGGTCTGTCACCGGAGGCCATCGCCTCCGCAGCCCTTCATGGTGACCCGATGGCTGCCGCCGAGCAGTTGATAGGATCAGTGCTAAAGCGGAGACTTCCTCATCAGGACAATCTGACCGCGGTTCTGCTCGAGGTCGCTTCCTATCCCCGCCGGCTGGTCGAGATGATCGAGTCTCCAGGTCCCACCGCGCTTGGGGCCCTGTACGGCGCGGTCGGCAGTTTGGTCGTTGCAGTCGCGCTGGCATTCATCCTGATCGGCTTTGGTGTCCTGAGATTCTCCCCCGCGGATCGGCAAACGATCGACACGGTATCTCCTCTTGGGAATTCACCTCCGCAGCGGGAACTCGCTAGCCCACCTCCGGCCACTGCTGGCGGCGAAGCTCCGCCCGGGGCTGCGACACAGCCTAACCCACCTCCTGCCGCTGCTGGCGGCGAAGCTCCGCCCGCGGCTGCGCCACAGCCGAACCCATCTCCGGCCGCCGCCGACGGCGGGCCTTCGCCTGCGGCTGCGACCCAACCGAATTCCTCTCCAGCCGCTGCCGGCGGCGAGCCTCCGCCTGCGGCTGCGCCACAGCCGAACTCACCTCCGCCCGCAGGCCGCTCTCCGTCCGACTACCGTACTCAACGGCCCCCGACGTCTCCAAGTGGGACAAGGGCTCCGCCGGCGGGTAGGCGGACCGAACGGCAAATGCAGCGAAGCACGGTTCGGATTCTCTGCGCGACCAAAGAGGATTCGAAAGCTGGATCGGGTTTTGACGTTGGCACGGATTGCGTGACCTACATAGTGACCAACGAGCACGTTGCCGCGTATGCGAAGCTGCGTGAAAAGCGGGAGTTGAGCGTCCTGCTCTCCCGAGACGTTCTCCCGCCGATATATTTCGTATGGGCCGCTGCAAACAAGGATCTGGCCATAGTCCGCGCGACCGAACCGCTAGGCAAACCCGCTGTCCAGTTGGTCGCCTCACTCATGCCGGGCGGCCGCGGCCATAATATTGCCGGACCGTCGGTAAGCCGCGGCAACGTCAGCCGATCCACTCCGGGAAGAAACGGAGTGCGGCACTTCCAGCACACCGCCGCCGCCAATCCCAGCAACTCCAGGGAGCCAGTCTACGACGAAGTGGGCAACATTATTGGCGTCAATACTATGAAGGCCTTGACCACTGTCCCCTCTATCTCCGGTGAAAAGTTTTCTTTGGACGAGCGCATCGCCAGTGGCGAGGACATAACCGCCGCAGTAGACACGGCGGAATTAGTCTGCCATATCTGAAGACGATGGGAGTGCCTTGCCATGGCCAGCCTTACTCCGATAAACATCGCGATGCTCCTGGTCACTACGGCGGTCGCGTTGCTGCTAGCGGCTGGGGGGATACTGGTCATGACATCATCCAGGCGCGACGGGTCGTTCCGTCGCACCGTGTCGGCGAATTCGCACCGCGCTCCCAACGCGCGGGCCGGCAGGATTCGGATCCTCGGCGGGGTGCTGGCCGGAATGGAAGTGCCAGTGTCGGCAAGGGTCATCCTGGGCCGCGACCCGACCCAGGCCCGGATCGTATTTCCGAGCGAGGACACAGCCGTTTCCCGTCGACATTGCGAAATCCGGTTCGACAGTGCCGTCTCCCTGTTCGAGGTCCGCGACCTGGGCTCGCGGAACGGCACTTTCATCGCCAATGGCTCAGATCCACCACGGCGCCTGGCGCCTGACGTAGCCGAGCAACTGGCTCCGGGTCAGAACATCCTGGTGGGCTCGTCCCGCAATCGCCTCGTGCTGGAACTAAGCTGATGCGGCTCATGACCCATCACGTGACATCCAGCGGCGGACGGCATTTCAACGAGGACGCGCTGAAGGAGGTAACCGGACCGAAATTCGCCCTGCTGGCCTTGGCAGACGGGTTGGGCGGGCATGGCGGCGGTGCGCTTGCAGCGCGCCGATGCGTGGAAACGGTCGCTGCCGTCTTCTCCCGCACACCGGAGTTGTCAGATGCCTTCTTGCAGGCGCTCGTCGAAGAGGCCGATCGGGCGGTCGCGACTCTGCGGCTCGAACGGCGGAAACCCGCGAGCAGCATGCGGACGACACTGGCCTTATTGGCAGTATGCGGAAACGATGCGCGCTGGGCCCACGTCGGCGACAGCCGGATCTATTGGTTCCGCCAAAACGTCCTGATGCAGCGTACCCGAGACCATAGCGTCTCGGAACTCGTCATGGGACTCCCGGACCATACGTCAGTCGCTCCTCCCGACAAGGCCGACCGCAACCGGCTGCTGCGAGCTGTTGGCGCTGGTCGGGGCTGCCGCGCGGAACTCAGCAATGCAGTTGTGACGCTGCAGGCGGGCGACGCATTCTTATTATGCAGCGATGGCGTTTGGAGCCTCGTGTCTGACCCAGAGATCACGGCGTGCCTGTCGAAGGCCGCCACCCCTCTCGACTGGTGCGTTGCCTTGGAAGAAAAGCTGAGACAACACTTGACATGCGATACGCTTGAAGAGCACGACAACTATTCTATGATTGCTGGGATGGTCATGTCCTAGATTGGGGAATACCGAGGAATGCAGCCGAGGAGGAACCGCGCATGGCGATGATACAATGTCACAATGGGCACCACTATGACGAGCGCAAGCACACCCACTGCCCATACTGCCCTGTTCCCGGGTTGAAGGACGTAACCATCCCGGGCACTCAAGCGGCTTCGATGAGCCGTCCGGGCATTCCGCAAACCGAACCCGCGTCACAGCAGGGCGCTGGCGCGCCGATCCGGGGCGGCTGGGTCCCCGACCGCGGTGGCACGCCGGGTATGACGGTAGGCCTTGTTCCAAAACATACGGGTATAGATCCAGTTGTCGGTTGGCTTGTTTGTGTCAAGGGGGTGAACAAAGGCCGGGATTACCGCCTGCACAGCGACCTTAATAAGGTAGGCCGCGCTCCCAATATGGATGTCTGTATCGAGGGTGACGAGACGATCTCGAGAGAGAATCATTGTCAGATCGCGTTCAGCCCGCGCAGCAAGACCTTCAATGTCATACCGGGCGACGGGCGAAATCTGATCTACCTGAATGATAAAGATGTGCTTTCGCCAATGAAACTTGAGGCTTACGACCGCCTCGATCTCGGTGACGGCAGTTTCATGTTCATGCCGTTCTGCGCACTTGGTAAGTTCGATTGGGAACCTTCACCAAAACCCGACCACGGGCCGCTTCCCAAGCCACCTCCTTCGCGCAATGAGACGATAGTCCAGTAAGCCGTTCCGCTAATGCGGTGCGAGTATTGCTTGCGGGGAGAGAGGGGGAGCGACGGCATCTGCCCGCTCTGCCGCTTCGATGGGGTCCCCAGGAACCAAGCCCCGTTCCTGCTGGAGGGCACCGCCATTGGCGGTCGCTACGTCCTGGGGCGTCAGGAAGGCCACGGAGGCTTTAGCATCTGCTATCGCGCCTGGGACACTGTGAATGAAGAGATGGTGGCGATCAAAGAACTCTTTCCATGGGAGGTTGCCGAGCGCCTCGATAGTCGTGCGGTCGGGATCAATCCACAGCACAGGAACGACTTCGACACGGCCGTAAATTGTCTTCGTCATGAAGGCGAGGTTCTCCATAAACTTACAAAAGAGCCTGGAATCGTTCGGGTGGGCGACGTATTTCAGGATAATGACACGGCGTATCTGCCGATGGAGTACTTGCGGGGCCAGTCCTACGAGAAATATCTCCAGAACCAGTACGCCAGAGGCCAGGCTCATCTCGATGTCGAGACTGCGGTCAACGTCGCCCTGACGATCCTCGGTGCTCTTGACGCAGTCCACGCTCGTGATCTGCTGCATCTGGATGTGAAACCGGCGAATATCCGAGTCCTGGACGATGGCCGCATGGTTTTGCTGGATTTCGGTTCAGCTCGCGACGCGTTCCGTCAGGGAAATGGCCCGTATGGTGACACCTTCACGCCGGGCTTTGCTGCGCCGGAACAACATTATGCATCTGGAACGGTCACGCCGGCGACCGACGTTTATGGGTTAGCCGCTACACTCTATTACAGTCTGTCGCTGCAAGTGCCGACGCGGGCCGATGAGCGCGAAGAAGGGGTTGTTCTCGCAACCTTGCCCGAGCTGAACCCGACGGTCTCAGAGTCATTGGATGTGGTCATCCAGAAGGCAATGGCGCTGACTCCTGAAGATCGTTATCCTTCAGTCGGCACGCTAAGAAAGGCTCTCGAGCCTTTTGGTAGCGTTCGTCCAGCACGTCCCGAACGGCCCGCGGCGCCGTCATCTTGGAGGATCGTCGCGGGTCTACTCGATGCCGCGGCGGTCATGCTGCTACTAGCGGCTCTGACGGTTGAACTGGAGCTTCCGCTGGAGCAGGTCATTTTGACGGGTGTATTGCTGTGGGCGATCACACGGTTACTCCTCCTCCTTATCACCCGGACGACGCCCGGAATGTTGCTGATGGGCTTGCGTTTGACGGATCAGGGGGGCGGCCCCATCACTTTGAAGGCGCTACTGTTCCGAACGGTCATGTTTATGGCAACTGTCATTATTCTTCGACTCAGACCGGATTCACAAGATCTCTTTTTGCATGACCGGATGAGTGGTAGTCGAATAGTGGTGAATACACGAAATGAATGATGTAGTTCCAGAGATCTGGTGTCCAGCGGTCTCAGCGACAGCTTTGTTCCCGGCCTGCGGCCGCGTCCACGCGTCTGGGCTACTCCATGCAGCTAAGGGTCACCCTCCGTGGCCGCCGCCAACCGCTGCGTGTTGGGTTAACTTTGATTGACATGGGGGGAAGCTGAGCCTTACACTATCATTACAAATACGAATCCTGCTGCGTCCCGATTGCAGCGCGTGCTAGTTTGGGGCAGCTTGACTTGCCACAGTAAGGCAGGGTCGGTTGTCGTAAATAGGGAGGCTGGTGTCATTGCTTCACGAACTCGATCAAACATTGGCGGCGCTGCTCAAGCGCGAGTTGCCCGGAAGAGATCAGATTACTGTTTCGTTCGCGGCGCCCGACGACCAGTTCTCGGTGAAATTGCCGGCTGTCGATCTGTTTCTCTATGATGTGCGAGAGAACCTCGAGTTGCGCAGCAACGATGACGTTCTTGAACGCCTAGGCGACCTCACATCCATCCGCATCCAGCCTCCTGTGCGCGTCGACGCATCGTATCTGATCACCGCGTGGCCAGGGGTAGGGAGTGGCCAAAGCGACGCTTCAGAGGACGAACATATGCTGCTGAGCGCGGTGATGCGCGTCTTACTTCGGTTCCCAAAGCTTCCGCGCGAGCTTTTGATAGGCAGTCTCGCGAGACAAGACTGGCCACTGCCGGTGAGCACGCTGCAACCGGGGCGGCTGCAGAGTCTCGGCGAATTTTGGCAGGCGCTCGGCGGCAAACCAAAAGCCGCTCTGAACTATACGGTCACGCTGCCGGTAGACGTGAGCGAGCCGGAGAGGCAGCCGCTCGTGATCGACAAGGAGATCCGCATCCGCCTCGATACGCAGGCGCGGTGATGCCGACGGTCGAGTCCGATGGCTGGATCATAATGCGGAGCCGCGTCAGCTTGGCGGGGCGCGTAGAGGGTGCCCATGGAGGCATCGCCAGCGGCGGTGTGCTCAGCTTGACGGTGGCGAAGGAAGCCGACCGGCGCAACGCCACCTCATCGTCGCATGACATCCGGCGCCGGTACGACACCCGCATTCGTCCCGACGGCTTCTATTTTTTCCTTGATCTGCCCGCCGGCGATTATGTGCTAGATGGCCAGGATGAAGGTGGGAACGAGATCGAAGCGAAACCGGTCTCGATCCCGCCCATGGATGGCTCGGGACCCTTGGATGTCGTAGGCGTGGATCTGAGCGCGTCGATAGAATCAGACGCGGACGAGCGACCGCCGAAGGCGAAGGTGCCGGCTGAGTCGGCGCAGCGCCGGCGCGCTCGGAGAGCGCGCTAGTAGCGGTCCGCATGGGCAGGAGGGCAAAGCGGTAGCTGTCGGTCTTCGTGCCGGCGGGACTTGGTCAATTTTTCCGGTCGATTTCTTCCCGAGGGGGATGTGATATGGCGAGAACAACTTACCAGGCACCGGGCGTATACGTGGAAGAAATCCCTTCCGCACGCCAGCCGATTGCCGGCGTGGGGACTAATACGGTCGGGTTCATCGGGGCGGTGCCCGATACAATCTGGTGTCCGATACCCAATCCACAGTACGACCCGGTCATGGCGCAAATGCTGCTCGAGCACAGCCAGTCCGGAGCGACATCATCGACTGATGCGTTGAGGGCCCGCCAGGCGACGCTGCAGACGCGCATCAACGACCTCACTCCACAAGTTGAGACCGCTCAAACTGCAAAGAACGCAGCCGATGCTGCCGTAACGGCCGCGGAGGGGACACAGCAGCAAGGGGCGAGCGCGGACGCCGAAGCCGCCGCACGTGCGGCGGCCGGAAGCGCCGCACATGCCCTTCCCGGGCTGCGGCGTGACGCCCACGAGAAGTCGGAGGCGCTGGAGCATCTTCAGGAGGAGCTCGATGGTCTCAAAACTGACCTTCAGAGAATCAACGACCAGCTTAATCCCCAGCCGCCCCAGCCGCCCCAGCCGACGGATACGACGGCAAGGCGGCTGCCGAGGAGCGATCGGCCGGCGGCGGGCCCGCCACCATCTCCGCCACTCGGAGAGACGGACGATGACTACCGCTGCACCGATCCCAGCGACGACTTGAGGCGTCCGTCAATATTTCGTCCTTACTACCTCGAAGACTTCACCGTGACGGCCGCCGAATTCGATACCAAACTTTGTACCAACTTCTCAGAATATTCCGCTCGTTTCGGCGACTTTTCCGCGTTCAACGACACCGATCCGAATGAGGTTGATCCGTGCAAAAGATTCCAGCCTTACTGTCGAGGGCACCATCTATTGACGCACGCCGTCGCTGGTTTCTTCGCCAATGGGGGCACGAAGTGCTTCGTGGCTCGAGTAAAACCGGAGAACATTCGGCTATTGAAGGAGCAGGTGCTCGACAATCAATTCGAATCGATCGAAGACGTCTCCATCCTCGCCGCGCCCGGCCTGCCGAAGACGCAGGACATTTGGGAGGATATTCAGACCTATTGCGAGTCTGACCATCACCAGAACGTCTTCGCAATCCTCGATTCGCCGCTGCTCGTCGAAGACGACCGCCATGTTCTGGATGTCAATAAGTTGGATCCCGACTGGAGTCCCAAACAAGACGACAAAGACCAACTGAAAAAACTGCCGCGCAAGAGCGCGCATGCTGCCTTCTACTTCCCGCATATCGAAGTGGTTGACCCGGCGAAGCGCCTGCAGGATTCCGATCCCGCGTGGGGGGTTGAGTCGAGGTATCGCGGGCACGTCTACGTCGCCCCGAGCGGCCATGTCGCCGGCATCTATGCGCGTACCGACGAGGAGCGGGGTGTACACAAGGCGCCAGCCAACGCCATCGTTCGGGGTGCGCTCGAAGTCAAGTACTACATCAGCCGGCCGAAGCAGGAACTGCTCAACCCGCGAGGGGTTAACTGCATCCGGCTGATGAATGGCGACCTGACGGTATGGGGCGCCCGGAACATCGGCGGCGACAGTCTTGGCGAATGGAAGTACGTCAGCGTGCGACGCTTCGCCGGGTTCCTGGAGGAGTCGATCAAACGTGGCACGCAGTGGGTCGTCTTCGAACCGAACGATCCAAATCTATGGTCGCGTATCATTCTCAACATCACAGCGTTCCTCACAATTGTCTGGCGCAACGGGGCCCTCTTCGGGCTGACGGCCCAGGAAGCGTTCTATGTGAAGTGCGACGAAGAATTGAACCCGCCGGAAGTGCGCGACCTTGGGCAGGTGATCATCGAGATTGGGGTGGCAATTGTGCGGCCGGCGGAGTTTGTTATTTTCCGTATCCAGCAGAGGACTGGCCAGTAGTAGCGCTCAACGGCAGGAGATCCTGCGCACATGAACATCGCGTCTGGCCCCACGGGTCGACCGGGCCAGCCGATCGGGCCGCCCGGCGTCTATGTTGGAGATCGCTTGCCGGCCGGCGATGGCGCTGCCGATCTGACGACCGGCGTACCGGCCTTCATAGGCTATGCGGATCCGGAACCCATCGTTTTGGAGCGCGGCCGTGCGCCGGCGGTCGTGATCGAGCGCTGGAACGCTGGTGAGTTCAATCAGTGGATCAAACCAGACGAGCATAGCTTCTTGCCCGTGGCGGTGCGTGGGTTCTTTGCCAATGGCGGCACGCGTTGCGTCGTGCTGCCCGTGCGGCCCGGTTCGGGCGCCGAAGGGCTCATGCGTGTGCTGCAGCCCAGGGGGTTGCTTGAAGAACGTACCGACATCGACCTCGTCTGTGTTCCAGACGCCCTCTCGCGACTGGTGAATCAAAGCGGCGCCCCAAATGCTAGCAGCAATCCGTACGAAATCCATGCTGCAATGCTCGCGCACTGCGAGGTGATGGGCAACCGCTTCGCGATCCTCGATGCACAGGATATCGGCCCGCCTGACGCTCAGGACCAAGACATAGTCAACCAGGTCCTGAACAAGGCGTCGTCGCTGAGGTCACCGTTCGGCGCATTATATTTCCCTTGGATTGCGAGCGATCGGGCGCGCGACGACGTGCTCAAGTCTTCGGCCCCGCCGGCCGGCAGCCAGGAGTGGCGCTGCCTGCCGCGACTCAGAGGCGACGACGTTCGCGGGCCCCTAGAATTTGCGCCGCCCTGTGGTCACGTCGCGGGGCTCTTCGCACGTCTTGATGCCCTCATCGGTCCGCAACGATCGCCCGCCAATGCGAGCATCGAAGACGTCGTCGATATTTCGGTTCACCTCTCCGCGCAGCAATATGCCCACCTCAACGAAGGCGGCGTAAACTGCCTCCACAGGCTGCCCGGCCGCGGCATCGATGTCGGCGGGGCGCGCACGCTGAGCGGCCATTCCGCGTTGGCGTATGTCTCTTCGGCGCGAGTGGTCTTTGGTTTTCGGCGCTGGCTGGAGGTGGGTCTGCGCGATCTCGTCTTCGAACCGCTGACGACGATGCTCTGGGACCGCATCCGCCTTCGGCTCGTGTCCCGGTGTCTCGAGTTGCTGCGCGCGGGCGCGCTCGCCGGGACGGACCCGACGCAGGCGTTTTTTGTCCAATGCGACAGCGAGACCAACCCCCCTGACGAAATCGACCTCGGCCGGGTGGTGGCGCATGTAGGGCTCGCCCCTTCGGTCCCCGCCGAATTCATCGTCGTGCGCGTCGACCATGACCCGAGTGGGGTCACGGTCAGTAGTCTGTCTTAGTGCACATAAGGAGATAGGAGCATGGCTGTTGGTCAACGCCCACCTGACCCACTCCGCGGGTTCAAGTTCAAGGTACAAATCGACGGCCTCCAGAATATGGGTTTCCGAGAGGTATCGGGGCTCGATGCGGCGAACGATGCGGTCGACTATCGCGAAGGCGACGGCGACACGATACGTAAGCTGGCTGGCCTGCAGAAATTCTCCAATATTACTCTAAAGCGCGGTATCACCAATGATCAGCGGCTTTGGAAGTGGCGGCAGGATATAATGGACGGCAAGATCCAGGGTGCGCGCAAGCATGGCCAGATCATCCTCCTCGATGACGAAGGCAAAGAGACGGCCGAATGGACATTCACCAATGGCTGGCCAACCAAGTGGACCGGTCCAGCATTCAATGCTACGGCCAACGAGGTGGCGATCGACACGCTTGAGATCACGCATGAAGGGCTGAAGCGTGTCAAGTGAGCCCACCGAATTCCCTTTCACACTACCGAGGGGATTTGTCGATTCCGAAGGGCGGACGCACAAAAAGGGCATCATGCGGCTTGCCACTGCAAAGGATGAGGTCGCGCCGTTGCAAGACCACCGCGTCAGGACCAATCCCGGATACCTTGCGGTGATCCTTCTAGCGCGTGTCGTCACACGGCTGGGTGATCTGGAGCAGATCTATCCTCAGGTGATCGAGGACCTGCCGGTGGCCGATTTCGCGTATCTGCAGTCGCTCTATCGGCGCATCAACCAGGAGGGCCACAACCTGCTGAAGGTAACCTGCCCTGAATGCAACAAGACCTTTGAGGTGGAGGCGGAGCCGGCGGGGGAGCCTTAGGCTACCCCCCCGAACAATTGTTCCAGGAGGTAGCCTATCTAGCCTACTACTTTCACTGGCCGCACTCGGAGATTATGGATATGAACCATATCGAGCGGCTTCGGTGGGTGAATGAGCTGGCTCGCATTAACAGGACTCTGAATGAACCCTCTGATGGCGACAGCTTCGGCTAAGGGAGGCGCGAGGTGCCTACGGACCCGTTTATGTCATTCCAGTTCACCGTGAAAGTAGACACAAAGAACGGCACGCAAGTTGTAGGCGGGTTCAGCGACGTGACCGGCCTTGGCGCGGAAACCGAGGTCCAGCCTCTGCGGGTCGGCGGGTTGAATGAGGCTGAAGTTATGTTGCTAGGCCCGACAAAATATCCCTCGCGCTTGGTCCTGAAGCGCGGCTTAGGCGATCCTGCTCTGTGGAAGTGGTATCTGAAGATCCTCCACGGTGCCATTAAGCGTGAAGACGTAACGCTTGAACTTAGGTCGACCGACGGGCAGCAGAAGATGGCCTGGACTTTCAAAGAAGCTTGTCCGGTGAAATGGAGCGGTCCTGAACTGCATGCGGCTACATCTGCAGTGGGTTTCGAATCGATAGAACTGGTGCACAAAGGTTTCCTGCGGCCCGATGTTTGACCGTCGCGGAATCAGCTATTCTTAACGGGGCGACATGTTGCGTACGGGCTCCACACCTCCGAGTTCACCGCCATGGTCGGCTCCGGATTCGATCGGCTACGCGGTCTGGAACCGTCTGACCCAGTATGGCGTCCCGCCGAGCGGAGCGGGAATCACGGTCTCCGGGAATACATCGGCGATACATGACCGCCACATGTCCTTCATTGGCGCTCTAACGGCACAGCCACCGGGACTACGCTCGCCGGCACCGCCCCGGCGAGTCGACGACATTCGCGTTTTCCGCCGCGCAGCCGTATCGGCGGCAGCGATCGTCGGTCAACGGTGGCCAATCCCCGTCTCAAATATTGTCACTGCAGACTCGGCGCTCGTTGGGCTCCAACCGCAGGCGGCGACAGTTATTCGCGATACCGCAGGACCATCGCTCACAGCGAGCCTCGGTGGCGAGGCTCCAGCGATGAACCACGCCGCGGAGGCCGCTGCATGGGCTGTCATGCCGGCGGGGCGACCAGAGCTGTTCGTGTCAATGACAGGCGTCGAATCGCGAGTGATGCGCCAACGAAGCTTCCCAGCGCTGCCGCTCACGACGACCGATGCGACTGTAGCATTGACGCTAAATATGACGGCACGCGGGCCATTGGCACCCGTATCCCAGCCGGTTGCACATGCTGGCATGCTAGGCGCGCTTTCAAATAAGATAGGCACTTCGAGTCGTGCGTGGGATATGGTCCCTGGCGCTTCTTGGGTCGCGTCGGAACCTTCATCGTTGCGCGTCGCCGTCGACCGAGGAACAGCATCGGCGACCTTGACCTCCGGCGCCGATGTGATTGCGGCGAAGGCAATCGCCACGCCCAGTCCGGGCGGTTCTTTTGCGCTGGTTTCCCGGCCTGCACCCGCTTCCTCATCGGCGCCGATGTCATTCGTGCCACCACCGCTGATTCGGCCCATATCCAACACGGGTTTTCTACAACAAAGCGACGTTCTTTTCAGGGCGGCGCCGCCGCCGCTCGCTAACGATGTGCGCCGTTCATCTGGCGGCTCCGCGACAATTATCCGTTCGATTACCGACCCTTCGATTACCCAGCCCATTCAGTATAATCAAACGATATTGTCTCGTGCAGTCAGTAAACCCGTAGACCGCACGGTGATCCTCGAGAACAGAGCTGCTAGAACGGATGCCGGTAGACGGGACCCGGCCGGGCTTCGCAACGATAGGCACAGGCTTTTTCCGGTCGCGACCTTGCCCATCAATGCAAGTATTTCTGTCGGGCCGATCACGCGCGAACACGACGCAGACCGGCAAATGATTCAATCGGCAGTATCGCTCTATGCACAATCCACAATGCCAGAATTCCCTCCCGCGGAAACCGGTATATTACTATTGCCATCGGGGCCGATGGCGACGCGGCAACCCGAGGGGGCAAGGGGCGCTGCATCTTCATCCTCGATACCACTACAATCCGGATTGGTCGTCCCGCTGTTAGAGCTACGCGACCGGCGTGATGATGAACCGGAGCGCGGTGTGCTCCGAGTTGCACCTCCGGAAGTCGGTGTCGCTCGCGCCAAGATGGCGCTTTCGGAGCGGTCGGTCGACTTGCCTGTCGGATCGTCGCCGGCTGCCCCCGGCCGCCTCGCGTTGCTGGGGACACAACATGTGGTGCCG
>Ga0306926_10000946_pt1 | contig 28220 bp, 38 predicted proteins | sample flu12Cox44000178_FD_203759 | JGI IMG/M metagenome (GOLD analysis project Ga0306926, IMG submission 203759) | Lab enrichment of tropical soil microbial communities from Luquillo Experimental Forest, Puerto Rico - flux8day.12C.oxic.44.000.178 (v2)... | ecosystem: Environmental > Terrestrial >...
TGACCTGCCCCCTTCGCTCCACGGGCGTTACCCCGCTTCAACGCTACTACGAAGCAGTGCGCCCCTGATCGATGCGTCGGTACTTTCGGCCTCGTGGGATCTCCACTTGTACCTTTCCCTTTGCATCACCGACCCGGTTCTCAAGTTCCATACGAAAGCCTGGATAAGAGTCATGCCCCCTATACGCCGGACACCGCATGGCCGGTAAGTAGGTATCCTCCATGCTGCTCCCAGAATATGGTGAAGACCCTGGTTTTGGTGTCATCTGAAGAGGCTTTCGACGCTTCCTCGAAGGAGAGTTTACACTCATCTCTCTTACCCCTACTTGACGTGATCTAATGCCACGCCTTTTAACCCTAACGTTCACCACCGCGGCCTTTCGGACCGAAGCAGCTTAGGGCAGTTTGAAGCCTCCTCCTACAAGGCGGCTCCGAAGGACCTACCTTCATCTTTCGCACAGCATGACGCTTGCGCGTCTTCTTGACACAATCACCACTGGCCTTGTTGGTCGAGTAGGCAGTAGCTGGAAATCGCCGCCTCAACGCGATTCCTCGGGTGGACGAATGCGCACGAACGCCCGATACAGCAGTAAGTCGTACGCGATCTTCAGGACTCCTGCGATGATGAAGGGCAGATTAATCAGCTCGTGCCGGGCGAACAGGAATCCCACGAAAACAGGGGAGAGGGCCGCGCCCGTTGTGCGGGCAACGCCAGTGATGCCCGCGGCGGCAGAGCGTTCTTCGGGACGAACGACGGCCATGGTATAAGACTGGCGCGTCGGGACGTCCATCTGGCTGATGCTGAACCGCAGCAGCAGGGCGACGGTCGCCAGTTCCACATTGGGCATCAGGGGTATCAGGATCAGCAGGATGTTCGAGGGTAGATGGGTGAAAACCATGGTCCTGACCAAGCCGATTCGCGACGCCAGCCGGGAGGCCAGCAGGGCCGAGAATCCAGCGAGCACGTTGGCGCCGAAGAAAATCGCGCCAAGTTGGATGCCAGGCTGCACGCCGAAGCGGATATAAAACCAGTAAGCGGCCAGACTCTGAATGACGAAACCACCGCCGAAGGCATCCAGGGCAAAAAGACCAGAGAGCTTGATGACGATCCGGCGCGAAGTGCCCACACCGAGCGCGGCGCTTTGAGCCGGAGGCGCTAAGGGGCCGCCGCGCACTTCGGCTGCCCCCGACAGGCGGCTGAATAGAATCGCCAGCAGAAGCCCGAGCGCTCCATACAAAATTACAACGGCGCGCTGGCTTACCAGAGGCGTGACGGAACGCGCTCCGAGGGCCTCGGTGATCCGCCCGGCCGCTAAGGAGCCGACTGCGGTGGCGAGAGAGCCGGTCAGCGTGTACCAGGCGAAAACTTCGGTCCGCGACCGGCCGGGAACCACTTCCGTCAGCGCTGCCTGTTCGATCGACAAAAACGGGCCCACCTCGTTGCCGCTAGGGCTGATCACGCCAATGGTTCCGGCGACTACCAGCAGCAGGAAATTTCGTGTGAAGGCGAAGGTGATGCCGGCGCCCGCCATCAGGATGGCGCCTACGATGAGCATCCGGCGGCGGCCGATGCGGTCCGCTTGAGTCGTCAGGACAAGCGAGACGGCGGTATCGCCGACCAGGATTAACGTCAGCAGGATTCCCGTTTGGGCTTCCGTCAGGCCGAGCCCCGTCAGATAGAAGACCAGAATGACCGACAGCGAACCGTAGGAGAACAGCCGGATGAATCGCGTGAGGAACAGCAGGCGGCCATCCGGAGGGAGGGCCAGTATTTCACGGCGGAGCATGATTGGCGCCGGCGTCGGGGCTTCCGATGCAGATTAGCATGGAATCCCCGAATGCTCTTGTCATTGACAGATCAGAGGCCGGCCGGTATTCTTAGCCTGATTGCGTGGGGGTGGAATGACGGGGATGGACCTTGAGCCTGAACTTCCATGCTTCACCGCTTCGATGGCTTTCTCATCGAGTCCCAAGCCGAGACTCCGCACCACCCTGATGTTCGTGGCAGTCCAACACATAAACCCCGGTGCAAATGACCATTCCAACTGGCATTGCTAGTCGTGGTCTCCAGGAGCTGGTGAATAGCATTATCGTTCCGCCAGATCCAGTTACTGCAGCAGGTGGTTCCGGAGGTAGTATTGGTATCGGCTCGGGCGATCGCGAGATCGCGTTGAGTGTCCGAGGGGGCACGATCAGGTGAGATCCTCGACAAAATGCTAGCCAACGAACGGGCAACCAGTTCCGGAACAGCCACTGCCAAAGCGGGCGAGTTTTAGCACAGTTTTGACACAGTAGAGGCAGTAGAACCGGCCATGGAGAATCGATCGGTGTTGAGAGTACGGAGCTTAGCTGGTGGGCGGTCGCGGGCTCGAACCGCGGACCTCCTGCTTGTAAGGCAGCGCCTCCTCTGTAAATCCTTGATTACAGAGCTAATATTTCCGTGCAAAAGTTCGAACTAAACACCAAAAATACCCTTCTGGGTGGGCAGATTTTCAAGCCACCGACGACAATCCGCGTCCGAGTGGTTTGGCGAACGGAGTCGGAAAGCGGCCCCCCAAATGCCGGGGAAAAAGCTCCGGCGAGGAAACAGTCGACGTAGTTGTACCAGCTCATTACAGTCTCCTGCAATTCCTAGATTGGGAGTACTACACGCGTCTCTAGCTGTCGAATCTTAGCACAGCGTGAGGAATCCCAGTGCAGGTGATCATTCCGCTACTCCCCTAGCCTCACTTCGCACGACGCGTCCCAAAGGCGCAGGAGTAAGACTGCGGAAGAGCATCGCGGGCCGTCATCCATGGAACTTCATGCCTGAGACCAATGCGCTAAGCCGGAGTCCGTCCCGGACAACGGCAGCAGATTTGCAATTGGCTGTGAAGTGACCGCCTCCAGTTTCAGCGCGATTGTAGTGTAGACTCGGCAACTGCTTGAACTGATTCTGAATGGGTTCGCCAAATTTTACCCGCTCTCGTGACGAACTGGTTAGGGTTGGGCGCACGCGTGTGTACAATGTCCATCCCGCGCGGCCACAGCTCGATGGCATGACCGCCGCCCCTGTTGCCGATCAATGCCGGATATCGTTCGCACCTCTAGCCTGGGCTTTTCAGCACGAACGAATGGAAGGATGAATGCCCTTCGCCCGGCCGCACACTTAGTGCTAGTTTGGGTGTTCGGCTGGGCCCGCGAGGAATCGCAAAATGTCGTCAAGTTGGAAAGGTTTCTGAATGAAACGCTCAATCCGCAGCCCCCTGAAGGAGGCATCGACAGTGTCCTTACCATAGGCACTGGTAACGATGACCTTCAAGTCAGGACGCGTTCTATGAGCCTCTTCGAGGATCTCGCGGCTTGACCTTCCGGGCAAAGTGGCGTCAAGCAGAATGACGTCTAACTCGTCCACCTGCGCGCGCACCAGATCCATCGCGACCGATCCGTCGCCTGCCTCGATTACCGAAAGGCCCCTCTGCCGAAGCGCCTTCGAAATAGCTAGCCGCAGTGTTTCTTCGTCCTCTACCACAAGAATGGTCCTAGCGTTAGCGTGAAATCGTTCTACTCCAACCGACTGGATCATGGGGTGACTTTCGGTAGGTGGTTGAGAAGAACAAGGGAGAAACACATGAAAAGTCGTTCCCTGGCCGAGTTCGCTCACAAGATCAATGGCCCCGCCATGGGCGCGGATTATCCCTTGAACGACCGCTAGCCCCAGGCCGCGCCCTCCAGACTTGGTGCTGAAGAATGGATCGAAAATCTTGGCCTTCACTTCTCCGGTCATTCCAGCACCCGTATCCGAAACCTCTAGCCGAATGTAGTCGCCCTCGGCCAAGCTCTTCACATTGTTGGAAGCTAGGGTCGGGCCCCCTATGATGTGCGAGGTGGTTACCCTGATCACTCCATCCATATCTCCGATAGCCTCTGATGCATTCATGATGAGGTTCATCACGATTTGCCGGACCTGCGGGGCATGGGCACGCAGGGGGGGAAGGTTCTTACCGAGATCGGTTTTCAAGATTGAATGTTTCGAAATGGAGATCTTGAGCAATTCCAGCATTTCCTCCACAAGCCGTGAGATATCCACTTGATCAAAGTCTCCTGTTTCGCGGCCGGAGTAAATCATTAGCTCACGAACGATCTCGGAGCCGCGAATCACTGAAGTCTTGATCCTCTCTATTTCTTGAGAAGGAAATCCGGCGGGTAGTTCAGACTCTATAACTTCCGCCTGCGCGTGAATTCCGCCCAGCAGGTTGTTAAAATCGTGCGCAATGCCGCCTGCTAGAACCCCGAGACTTTCCAGCTTCTGTCTGCGGAGCATTTCTTCCTGTGCGCGCCGGGCTTCCGTGATGTCCTCGACCATGGCGAGGCCGTAGATCGGAATACCTTTCTCATCGTGGACCAAGGACGCCGTTAGGTTGATCCAAATGATTTCACCGCTCTTCCTGACACATCGTTTTGTTATCCGATAGAAAGGTATCTCGCCTCGGAAAAGCCGCTGTGCAAGGTCCATATCCATCTTCAGGTCGTCTGGATAGGTGATATCACCAAAGGACCTTTTTTCGAGCTCCGCTTCCGAATAGCCGACCATTTGACAGAGCGCAGTGTTCACCTTCAAGAAGCGATAGTCCCTTCCGACAAGCCCTAAGCCGAGAGGCCCTTCTTCGAAAACTCGGCGGAAGCGTTCATCGCTCTCCCGGATGGCCGCGAGAGACCGTTTGCGTTGACGTAAAGAACTGGCTCGCCAGAGAGTCAGTGCAAGCACTAGCGCGAACCCTCCAATGCCCCAGGCCATCCATCGCGCCCGCTCGGCAGACTCTAACAGAGCGTACGTGGTCCACGTGTCGTCCAGGCCATAGTAGGAGTACTTCGTTATCGTAGCCGCAAGAGTGCCATCTCGAAATAGACCGCCGATCTCAGCTCGAATTTTGTCGGCTGCTCCGGCAGCTTGAAACGTCGAAGCTATTCCAAGTTGAAGCGTTAGCCCAGGAAGAGGCTCCACGCGAAGCGGCTGCTGCCCACACTCATCCGGTTTTTCTCGTAATGCAGTCAACGCAGCACGGTCCTCTAAAAAGGCTGCCGTGACCGTACCTGAACAGACAACCTTCAAGATTTCCGAGGTGTCCTGGAACTCCAACAACTGAGCAGTGGGAAATGCTTCGCTTGCGAGCCGAGCATGAAGCGGCATCCTTGACAGGGCAATTCGGCCGCTAAAAGTGTAACCAGGAGCCACCGATCCTGCCCGCAGCACCAGAGTGTGAGTGGTGTGCAGATATGGCCGGGTGATGTGCAGGCGCTTGCGGCGGTCGGGCAGATCCGCCATAATCGGCCAAAGGTCCACGAGTCCACGGCGGAATGCCTCTTCGGAACTGGTTCCCGTTTCGATCCAATGCAACGACAGACCGGCACGCTTGGCTGCTTCATTGACTGTGTCAACCGCCAACCCTCCAAAGCCGCTGTCGGTTCGAACCTGGACGGGTGGAGCGTTCTCAAAGCCAATGCGCAGAACGCGTTGTGGGACTATGGGCCTGTGGATCGCAAAGTACCAATACGTTGCGGCTCCGATCAAGCCGACGGCGAGAAGAATTAAACTCGCTCGTCTCAGTTCAGTTAAAGTCACGCCCACCGCTCCTATTCAGGCCAGGCTTGATCCACAACGGCTCGATAATGACTTGTCCGCGCTCTTCCGTCGCGGCTGGTATAGCGCAAAACCATTCGATGGCGATGATCGCCCTGTCCGTGTTGGTTAGCAGCATAGCGGCGCTGTCCGATGCAGCGCTCGGCCAGCCTGGTCCCTTGCGATCAACGGAAGGCCAAATTCGGCGAGACCGCTATACCTTGCTTCCGGCATTCACACATTGAATCACAAAAAGGAACCTCAGCTACGATTACCGAGCGAAAAGCGTTACCGGAAAAATGGCGGTATCGAACGGAAAGATCAAGGTACCGTCCGGTCTCGGATTCAGAGTCACCACGTGCCCTGTCTCCAAAGAGCCTGCCGCCGTTGGGTTTTTGGGCGGGCCACGGACCGGCCGCCATCGTGCGAAAAGGCGGGCGGCTTCCTGCCCGCTCGCCGAAAGCTCGGGAACGCCCGAACCGACGTCAGCTCCCCCGAAATGGGGAAGCGCGTCCGGCCGAATTGGATCACCCGATCGCCGAGGCGTTGTGAGACCGCCTCGCTGCGCTCCAATAAGCCGCCGCTGTCGTCCGGTTCACCGCGCCGAGCGGCACGCAAGGGTGTCCAGTCGAAATGGGAGCCGCGCTCCTCGCGCCGCTGCCGTCGCGGCTCCCGCCCCGCGCCGCCGGGCGACACACACACACCAACTGCGTCACCATCACCGAGGATACGCCAAACGCTTTTTGATCTGCCCATTTTGCGACGAACTCACTTTGTAAGACCATGTCGCCTGTTTTCATGTAGATCTGGTCCAACTGCCTCATTGGGCGCGGGCAATTCTGCAACGCCCGTGGTGAAAGACGTACTTGTGTCCAGGAACGAATCGATGCGGCAATACACGACCTGAGCTGCTCCGCATATCGCACCCCAGTGATTTACCCTCACTGGTGCATCGGATCGTGTGCCTTCCGTGCCACGTCAAGCTCTCTAGGGTGTAATAGTGGCCGTTCTCCTCAACTATGTTCAGGCTGGCACCCGCTTTGCCTCCACCTACCGCACACCGGATGTCCTCCAATTGCTACTGGCGGCGATTGTAGGCGCAATCGCCACTACAATTGTCATCATCGTCCTGCAATTCAATTCGCTCACCCGTAGGATCAACAAACCGCAGCGGATTGTTCCTGCCATATGCGTAGAGGTTGAAGCGTTGAGGGTCCGCTACATCTCAGCCTGGAAGAACACCGGATCGGAGCTTGTGAACCGCCCGTGAGCGGAACTCATGTACCTGGCGCCGAAGTAATAGAGCCCAAGCCCCGACTCGTAGTCTCTTGGCTTCCCCGTGAACTTCGGCAGGCGGCACGGGCAGTCGTACCCGTAGATGGCTTCCGTCGTCGTCATGGATGGTCGTCTGCCGGTGTTCGCTCGCCCTCGCTGGCGCTCCTTGCCCGCGCGGCAACTGTGGTGACGACAAACCCGATCAAAAGCCACTGAGCCATCCCCAACACCAGAAATGCCGCCCAATAAATGGAAAGGAGCGAGCCGCTGAGCGTCTTCGCATCTATGACGCCCTTTAGACTGTTTGTTATGAGGGGCCGCTGCGATGCGACAAGGAACTGAACAAGCACATCGGACGGTTTAGCAGCTAGAAAGTCCACCCTTCGAATCAACGTCCACGCGCCTCCTGCCCTGGCGGTGAGTGATCCGTCCGCCTCCACTCCGTGGCTCCAGACGAGGCCTACAACGACCATTACGAAGGCGTGGAGTACCGTGAGGCAGAGACCGACTCTATACGGACGCCTTGCGAGCATACGCATTCACTCCTACTTGTACTTCCGGTCGATGGGCTTCAGTCGGTCCTGGATCTTCTTTTGGTCTTCGGGGATTAGGTGTCTCACCTCGTGAAAGTCGCCCGTTCGCCAGGGGAATTCCGTCCTCCGCCGACGCGAAACGCACCTTGCCCGTCCAGCGCCGCGTGAATGCGCCGGCAAACGCGATACGCTTCGAATGGCATCAGGAGAAAACGTTGTGTTCGATCCGGGTTAGGGTCTGCTCGACTAGACGGATACCATCCTCAGTTTCCAAGAGTTCGGACGGAGCGCGTCCGCCAAAGACCGGGAGAGGGGTGGACAACCAATGGGACGCCTTGTGCTCGTCACCGAATACGCCGACGGCATGCACGATAACCGGCACGATTCGGGTTAGCGGTAGCTGCGGTGCGGTCATCTGATTCTGCCCTCGCAGTAGAGGTCTTTCCTTGCCCGTGCCGTCGTGTTCACCATGACAGCCCTCTTTTCTTAATGTGTCATAGTTCCGCGCTCCGTGCAAAAGCGCGATGTCTGCCACGTTGCCCAGGATTGATTTCGATACTCGAAATTGGCCCACTTCGATACGCTGAATTGGCCCCCTGTTTAAAACAGGAACCGGTTATGTTGTGTTTGGGTGTTCGACCCGGAAAGGAGGCCGGTTCGGAATTCAAGACTTCACCATCTATGTATCTGATAACAATGGACCATTCTTGCCCTGGCTCAGTCAGACAGCAGCCACGAGTTTAGCTGGTGGGCGGTCGCGGGCTCGAACCGCGGACCTCCTGCTTGTAAGTTGGACAATCAATGTCATACTGTTTTCGCTCCGGTGATACCATCTCCCACGAAGCGAGGGACTTGCCCTCCCAGAATCGGAAACGGATAGGAACGCATGAGAACCCCTCAAACCGGGTGATCGGACTGCTGTTGGGACACAAACCATGACACAGGATGTGGCGCTGTTCTCTGCAGGCTTTGAACGCCCAAGGTTGCCCCTCACAGGACGGACGCCCCTGGACTCCCAGGGCTGCTCGCTTGGTCCTATCCCTGGACGGCTAGCCCCGGTCCTATGGGCGATTGCGACCATCCAGAACGCTGTCGGGCCGGGGTTCGATTCGGCAGTCGAGACCGGACGGTAAAAAAAATCGTGGCACCGGGCAAAGAAGGTTCCTTTCGACTTGACCGGGTGTGGATACCCCCTTGACCACCTCCTGCGAGATCCCCTTGCCAGCTAGCTCGCTGTGCGAGCTACATTCGGTCTCCCCCGTTGAAATTCTAAAATTTTTTCCCTGAAATTTTGGGATCGAGCACGTGACCAGGAAGGCTTGCGGATGGAATTTGCCCACCCTTTCCTCGGCTCGCCAGATTCGACAATCAACGAGAGGGTCCCTGCTGATTCTTGGCATATTACGCGAAGGGGAGGCCCCAGTGAATCCGTAGTATAGAACCGGCGAATTGAACAGATGATGGACGCGTGACAAATTATCATTTGGACACGCAACGACGGCTTTGCTCGACGCCTAATACGCAGCCCTGGACGCGCTGCAAAATGGAGCGCGATGGCAAGCCACCACCGGCGCGATTCATCAAGGAACTTGTACAGGCCTGGAAGGCAGGATAAAGAACGCGCCAGGAGTGGCTGCCGGGGGTGCCGCCGGGGCTGGAATGCTACGCGGTGAGTATGGATCAGTTGGAGGTGTTATGAACTGGTTGGACGGTTTCGTGATTGGCTAGTTTGTTGGCTACGTGCTAGCCGTGGCGGTGTTTTATAAAGCGGTTCAGAACGACGAGTCGGATTGCTATTAAATCGAGGGTTTTGGAGCGCTCTAGCTCTGACCAACCCTCAAGTGTCCGGGACTTACACGCATGGGACAGCCGGAGATGGTGTGACAAGGGTACTCCCACGAAACATGTACCGAATAGTCTGCGCCATAATGAGTTGCACGGGGGGGGTGCCCTGGGAACCGCTGACATTGACTAAGATGCCCGCACCGAATATGTCACTAGAGACTGTGTCTCCATAGGCTTCGAGCGTAGTCTCAAGTGTGCAACCGTTGGAAACTATCGTCTTGTTAATAATCCTTGTAGCCCTTTGGTCTACGAACGTGAAAGTGCCGGACATAATCATCGAGACTTGGAAATAACCGACGTTAGGGTCGATAGTTAGGCAGGTCGAAGGCACGCAATAGAAACCTATTAGCACGGGTAAGTCCTGAGCATCTGCCTTTCTACCACCTAGAATTGTCAGCATCAGTAAAATCTCCAGGACCGGAAGCGCAACTCTCTTGGTCTCTCTCATGGGGAAACCGACCTTTCTATCGGGACGAATTTAGGGTGCCTTGTTAATGATCGTGGCCGGATACGGTTTTCTACCGAGCTCGGCTTGGACATAAGAGATCATCACTGAAAAGTCTCTCTTGCCAATAAGATTTATAAGTCCAGAAGCAATTCGAGATCGATAAAACTGATACCACGCAGCGTACGGATCGCCCTGTAAGTTGAGATGGGAGCCCGGGGGAAAGGCACTCGCGACGGCCTGCAACCAGCTTGTTGTTTCGGCGTCGCTGCTGCTTGTAGTTTTTTCGACGGTAGTCACATAGAGGTCGCGCTCGGCCTGGAGGCGAGCTACGATTTGCGAAACGGACCGAGACGAATCGACTCCGACTGTGGTGCCGTCCTCGAACATGACGGCTTCGACGGAAATCGTCACTGATGCCTTGCTCTTGAATGTTCCGGCTTGCTCTGAGATCTCGGTCCGGAGCTGGGGGTCAGTAGCTGCCGCCGGGTTCAGCGGACCGAAGAACGTAGCCAGGGCAGCGCTGTGCGGCGACAGAAGGGGCTTTAGCGAGATAAAGTCACACACGATGCGATCATCGGTAAACGGCTCCCCGTCATTGTCAATGGTTGCCCAACTGAGCGTGTAGGCGATGATGGACTTCGTACTCTCATTCTTGATAAACACCGAATATGGGAGTATCGGCTGAATCACAGTGAGGATTTCAGAAGGTACGAGAGCACCCAAGAGCAACTGAAAGTCGGGCGTACCGTTTGGGACGAGAGCAACGCCTGATGTGTTGAATGCAGCCACGGAAATGTTCGCAGAGTTGGTCGCCATTTGGTTCACAACAGGCTGGCTGACGTCGGTACCACTAACCGAGATTGTTTGCGCCATGACAGGAACCGCCAGTATGCATAATAGCAAGGGTTTCATACTCGCCTTTCTGCCTTTAGCTAGCCCCCGCCATTCTACGAATGACTATGGAGCTTTGGAGGATCAAACCACACGGCAATAATGCTGCAGCAATGAACGGAAATCAAGGAGAAATTCAACGGGTAGAAACCCGATGCGTAGAGGAGTGGAATGCGCTTTACCGCGATCGGTCCCCGATGGTAAATACCTGAGCATGCTAATTCCTGATGACTTGCTGCGCGCGATCGAGGATTTCCGGTACAAGCACCGCTATCCAACCCGCACAGAGGCCGATCAGGGTCTTAATCCGGCAGGGGCCTGTCCTATCAGCCTGCGGCCCCCGCGCGGCCCGTCTTAAGCGGCGCTAACCCCGGTAATAATCAGAGCCCGCGGCGGCGGCGGCGGGCTGGGCACGTGTGGTGCGTTTTTCCGGGCCAGATGTCTGGTGATAATTCGGGCACTGCCGCATCGGCGCACGCTGGACCAGCCCATGTTTGACGGCACAATCAGGATGGTAGCACGCACCACGATGCTCGACGTACAAATCCCCTCTTTGAATCGAACGAGAGGCGTTGGAATTTCGCCGTTGTGTCAACCGAAGCCGCGGATACCGCTGGCGTGTTATTCTGCCGAGGGTCGCCAAGTCCTGTTCCAGCAGTTCATCCGCAGTTGGAAAGAACGACTTCAGTGGACGGAATGCCATCTACGAGCGATGATATCCTGCTGGCTGACGTGCAGGGAGCGGAGGGGGGAAATCAGGCGCACACGTTTTATCGCAGGAAAATGAGGGCCAAGGATTTGGGACAGAATTGTCGGACGATTTCAGCCTCGAGTTCGCCCGGAGTTCATCAGCGGCTCCCCACAGCCGTTTGTCGAGATCAGTGTGGTTGGCTGGCATTGTTTGTTGTGACTGGCGGAAGCTAATTCCTTTTCGAGTTCGTTGCGGTATCGCTGAATCATTTCCAGGAAAAGTACCGGGGCCACTTCCCAGCCGCCTCGTCTTCCGGAACCATGAGCCGTTATTGTACCTTCTTGTCGATTCCCCATTAACGAGGCGGCTAGACCCCAAAGAAGTCGGCATACTCGGGACGAGATGGAATGAAGACCGACACGGAAGTTGAACCGGACCGACCGCCCGTTGCCAAGCTCCCTTTGTGCCCTTTCTGAAATCGAAGGACAAACCTTGCATCCGGAGGCGTGGAACATGTAGGCGCGCCTCAACAGTTCCTTAAGGGCAGAAACCACACGTCCAGTTTGACTAAGCAGGGAGAGGTTATCTCGGGATGCCAAAAGCCTAGAGCAATTAACGCTGCGATTCCGATAATTACGGGAAGCAAAAAATCCAATCCGAGTCGAGCGGGTATTGTCCAGGAAACTCGCCAAGCCAATCCTAACGTACCGATCTTACCCTCGGAATACCTCAAGGCGAGAGACTTGAATTCTACTTGATGTACCCTCAGACGAAGCAAACCATGTATACCAGCATTTTGGATCTCAAGCGCCGCACCCTCCACAGCCTCTTGCAGGTCAAACTGTCCACTTTGTGATTCTTGAAATTTCGAGACCGAATATGTAACATTCCCCTGCCAAGCCCAATAGTCATTTCCCGCATATAGCAGAAACGATATGAAGAAATACAGGACGGAAAACCACGCTATCCAAACTAACACACGCTGATTGTTGGGCGAAAGGGCAATCCCGAGTGTCGTGAATTCCCGAGGAACAATTCCGGCCAGTGCGACACCAGTTGCGACGGTTCCGACCAAGATAAGCGTTCTTCGGTGATTGCGTGCTAGGTCGCTCAATGGATCTCTGGCAAGTGCAAAAAACGGACTTTCATTTGGTGGACCAAAGAAGTCTTTTAATCGGTGTTTTTTCATAGCAGCTCCACCTCCGCTGTCGCTCCACCATCCGCTTTCAAGTCCCTCAACAGTCGCTGAAAGGCTTGCTGGTAGCTGTCGTGATCCTTCCAGTTGGAGAAATCGGGAATGAAGTACTCCCGGATCTCTCGCGCTGAGTCCTTCCCAGTGTCAGCGTCCAAGGCTCTCCACTCCTTGACCTTCTCGTGTGGCACAAGGGTAATTGGGAAGAGCATCTGGCGCTTCTCCCTGCCCTCCCGCTGACGAGCATTGGCAATCTCCGTTTTCACCCATTCACTACTCATGCTGTGCTCAGACAGGATCAGGAGCAGGCGGTCGTAGACACGGATGGCTTCATCGATCTGTTCATGGAGTTTCTTGCCGCCCTTCACATCGTGGGGTGCAAACCAACACCGGACACCTTTGCTTTGAAGATCAGCATAAACTCTATCCGCAAATTCCCGGTCTAAAGTCGAATGGCTTATGAAGCACGATTGGTACTGGATCGCTCGCTGCACGAGTGAGGGCAAATGTTCGATGAGTGAGTCAGGCAATCCACATCCTCGCAAAAAGGGCAGTGGAAGTGTGCCGGAGCCGATTAAAGTCCGGTGATCAACAATGCTTGGGCCAAGATGCAGACACGTAGCCAGGTTTCGCACCCCGCTAAGATCGACATCTGCAAAAACCGTTTCACCCAGAAGGACGCCGTTCCAGTCACTGCCTCGAAGATCACCGTGCCAGAAGCTGGCATTGTTAAGGGAGGCTCCGTTGAGATCCGCCGAAAAAAGGTTGGCTTCCTTCAGAATTGCACCGGCAAGATCAGCTCTAGTGAGGCGAGCCTCGGAGAGATCAGCCTCCAGAAAATTAGCCCCCATGAGGAGAGCCTCGGACAAGTCAGCTCCCCGAAGATCAACATAGGCGAAATGCATGCCTCCGTGGCGGGAAGTAATGTAAGATCTCCCGAAATTTACTTTTACAAGATCTGCCGAACGGAGTTCGGCTCCTCGGAGGTCGAGTCTTTCTTCCCCGTAAGACTTCCTTTGCTCCTGCCGCCAGCGATTCCACACCTCCACTCCTTGCTTCAGGATTGCGAGATGTTTTGCGTTGGCCATACGTCAATCGTCGAACGGAGCCCCGCCTGACCGACGTTCATTTGCCCGTCAGGGAGTACCGGTACGGGTCCAAAACCGCCTTGCTACCCACCTTGGACATATTGATCGCGAGCTTACCATTTTCGAGGGTCGTGACCGAAACATGCCAATATGACCTGTCGCCCCGGTCAGTCATATTGAAGTTCTTCTTGTTCTTTTCGAGCCACGAATACGGCACTGCAAACGCCTCGTCCCGATCCATGCAGGATAGGATAAAGAAACTGTCCCTCCCATCCGACAGGAACATATCCCATTTCGGGTGGTAGGCATACCAATATCCCCGAGAGTCGTACGGCTTCGAAACCGCACAGCACACTCGCAGTTGTTTGTCTGGACTCCAGAACAAGGTTCTACTCGCCTTAACCAGCTCCTTACCCTTGATTGCCGCAAACGAATCAACGGCCTGTTGTCGTTTGGTGTTCAGAAGGCCGGGCTCTGTTCGATCTTGCTTGTGTCCATTCGTCTCCACCAGTTGCTCTTCCTCCTGCCCACTCTCCAGATCCACGGCAGTCGTGAAAATCACATCAATGATTCGGTCCAGCTTTGTGTACTCAAAAGGTTGAAGAAGCTGGCGAATCTGGTGGATCGTAGCAGGCTCATCGGATTTTTCCTTGACCTGCACGAGCTTGATGAGCCCCTCAATGCCGATCAAACGCACTTCCCAGGCGTATCGGGAGCCACGGACTTGAGCCTCTAACGCGCCTGTGTCCTCCCGACCAACAACGAACAGTATTGACGCGTCCCGTCCAAGCTTCTTGTCGGCCACAAGGAGTTCCTTGTAGTTTGCATATTTCTCTAACTGCACTGTCACGTAATCCGTCGTTTTCACTTCGATAATGAGTGCTGGTTGGTCCTTGGATCGCCAGATCCCATCGAAATTGGCGACATTTCTCTTGCCCTGGTAAAGACCGTTCTCCACATCAAAATCGAGTCTCCGCCCAAGCTCGTTCACGATGTCTTGTAGGACGAGTCCCCCATCATCGAATTTCTCTTCCAGACAGGATCGAGCATAGGTAAAAAGCTGATCGCTGGGGACGGCTCTCAGAAATGCGCAGAGTTCCTTGGAGCATTCGCTCTGATCCCGGAGCTTGCCATCACCGGCAACGCGGACAACCTGTTGGATGGTCATCTTGAGAACTGCGTCCTTGCCGGTCTTCCAAAGGTCCAAAAGCGGCATGTTTAGGGCTCTCTTACCCTCATATGGGACTGAGTACTTCGAACAAATAGTTTACCTCCCACCAAATCCAACGATAGCGTCGCCATCGGACATAGTAGCGAGTGTGTTGGTAGTAGAAGGGCTTGATAAAATCCAGCCATGGATGAGGACAAGTCGATCAAGGGTGTTCCAATCAGCAGTCTGAGCAGGGAGGAAGGAGTGGAGGAGCTTCTCGACAGCCCGGACATGCAGCCGTACATTCAGTTGGCTATGGCAGGGATGTCGGGCTCCGATGTCCAGCCCCAGTTGCAGGCCATTCGTGAACTGCCCCTGGAAAAACGGTACATCTGGCGAGTTGCATCGGCCCTAAAGTGGGCTTTCGCAGACTTCGATGATGTCAACGTGAAAGCGGATAAGGAGACCCTTGCGGAATCGGATCTCGCTAGGGTGGTCAAGCTCCTCCCACTCCGCCCCATGCAGTTTTGCATGTTCCTGAAGGCTCTGGTCGGCCCATTGGAAATGCAGCGGATGATGGTGGAAGCGATAAAGTTGGCAAGAATGGATCTGGGAGACGCTTGAACGCAGGACAGTGTCCGGCCAGTCTATGGCACACGGTGGCGACAGTCCGTCTGTCTTCAACTCGCCGATGCAAAACTGCAACACTCAAGCCCGACGCTCACCCCACCGTTGCACCGTTGCACACGAAATTAGTGGTAGAGGCCGAAGTGGTCTAAGCTAATGTCCTCTGTGATACCGGCCATCCGATCTTGTTGCCACAACGAGTACAGAACACATCGCTGGCCCTCACAGGAGCGTGACACGTTGAGCAGACTGGTGGAGAAGGTTGGATGTTTGCCTGGACGACAATTGGAGTGACCACGCCCTCGTTCGTCAGTGCCCACACCAGAGACACCACCCAACCAATCACTGTCCAGCCAAGGAATAGATTCAGGACGAAGATCGCACCCGCGTTCCGTTTGCGCAAACCGATTATGCTTGGCAGAAAATAGAACGCCGCCGCCAACGTGCTGAATATCAAGAATTCCATACCGTTCCTCCGCCCAACTTTATCAGGTGTTCTGGGATAGCGTACGAAGCAGGCTTGTTAATTGAATCACGGCCTATTTCGCGTTCCAGACCCGGTTCCTGGTGTCTTACCCTTACCGAGGCCGCCCGAACGCGTCCTAGGGCTTCTATTGGTTTGGGCGTTTTTGGGGCATTTTCGGCCTTTTGTTTTCAATGGCTTGGGATGCCGTAAAGCGAAGAAAAAGCGAATCTGATAAACTCTAGATCGTGCCCGACGTTCGCACATGCCTCGTCAGCTACATGGACCTGGACGGCGTCAAACATTCGGTGGAAATCACCGCTGGCAGTCTGTTCGAAGCAGCTGTGGTCGGTATGAATGCGATGAAGGTTCCCGATTGGTTCAACCGATCGACACTGACGATTGAAATCCGTGTGAAGCAGCCGGAAACAATCCACACCGTGTCGAGCGCGGTCCTGACGGCGTGGCTCGCACGCAAGGGCAGGACGCCGAGAGAGATGGCGTTGAAGGCGAAGCTACTCGAAATAGTGAGGGGGTAAGTCCGAAACATCAGGTACATCTCCCGATTTTGATCTGGTAGCATGAAATGCCATGACGGAAATTGAGGTGGTGTCGTGGTCTGATTTCGAAAGAGATGTGGTCCAGCACGTTACCCATCGCCGCCAAGAGCTGGAATCACAAAACCACGGTCGCAGGTTTGCCGAACCCCTGTTCCGGGGGCTAGGCAGTTCCGATTGGAAGCTCGAAACCACTTTGGAACGGTCGTATCCGATGGAACGCTGCGATTCAACCCAAGGGTTGTTAGAGTACTACCGCAAAATACTCGCCGTGCGGCCGAGTATAGAGACATTTACTGGAAAGCTATGGCCGATTCCTGATCTTATGGAGTTCAAGACATCACTCTCACCTGGGGATTTTCTCTTCGATGACCTTCTCCGGAAACATTCAGGTGTCTATGAATATCTCATCTTCTTGCGGCACCACGGATTTCCATCCCCCCTACTCGACTGGACCGCGTCTCCTTACGTCGCGGCCTTTTTTGCTTTCGACGAAATGGCTAGGACTGCCACTCATGTATCGATTTATGCATTGTTACAAGATACGATAACCTCTTATTCCAACCACAGACCAAATGTCCGTGTTCTTGGTCCTTATGTGCGGTCTCATCCCAGACACATGCTCCAGCATAGCCGGTATTCAGTTTGTCTACAGGTACAGGACGAAGAGTTCTTCTTTGTTCCCCATGAGGACGCCCTGACAAAGGCCGTTGGCGCTGAGGGAGAATTGATAAAGTTCAAGCTTCCTGGCGCGGAGCGAACTGCGGCCCTCAGGCATCTGGATTTAATGAACATAAATCCATTCGCCCTCTTCAGTTCGGATGATAGCTTGATTCGTACGACTGCGAGACGGGAATGTTTGTTTCGAAGCTGGAACATATAGTTTCTGTGAAATGACGACATTTATCCTCGGTGCCGGAGCCTCGCGTCATGCAGGCTATCCACTTTGTTCAGAATTGTGGCTGGCGATGGCTATGTGGGTATCGAATCACAAACGAAAGACTCGAAGTACCGACAGGCGATCGACACTATCGCTACACTCTACGGCCCCGTCTCGGACACAGAGGCAATGTTCACCGATCTCGATTTAGTTCGTGGTGCATTGCTGAAGTGGATCGTGATGTGAGGATTGTGCGTGTTCTCGTAGGTGGTGTACTCGGTCGTCATCCTGGCACCTCGTAGCTATTTTACGCTAACCAAACAAAACAACGGATGGATCTACTATAGACTCTTGGCCACGATTAGCCGACGAACCGTAGGTATTAAGACCTGCAGGCCTCCGAGGCGGGGCATTAATCGGAAGCAAATCCCTATCGCTGGTTTTCTGGTAGACTTCCCCAGGACCGATCAAGTTCTTCCGCCACGTTTCGCACCAGGTCATCTTTGCCGAGGCTAAACCGACTATTCAGCACTTCAACAATCTGCAACAACAAGGCATGAGCAAGTTCAAGGACTTTTGCCGCCATTTCTCGCCATTTCTCGCTGTCGATCGACACTGGTAACGCTCACCTTTCCCTCTGGGCTCTTCTCACTTTGGTCCAGAATGCCGAAGTGCGTCGTATGAATGTAGAAAGTAGGACGAAGGTAGGCGTTGAAGGCTAAACTTCTCAAAGTGTCGTTGATCTGCGACGCCATGTCAAGGATTGGTCGCTTCGTCCACGACCCTTGCGGTTCGGTCGTCTTGCAGTGCTTACAAATCTCCTTTCGATACTGCTGCTGAACACGCTCAAAATTCGACTTAATCCTAGCTCTGTCTTCGTCAGGAACTTTGAAATCGGTGTGAATCCGCTCTGCCTCCGTCAGGAGTTTATGCCAATGCACATCGGAGTAGTCGATAAACTGGCTTATTTTGTTGGGATTTTGGGCCAAATAGCTGAACGTTACGGTACGCTCGTAAAAGGCCCGAAGCAGTTTTGTAGCTCCAGCACCACGGCCATTCCCGGCAAGGAGAAAAATGTCCTCGAACTCATTCAAGCACGCAGCCGCGAGCATCCAAAGAATCGTGTCAGATTCGTCCGTCAGTCAGTTTCGAATGGGCCTCACGAATCAGTTCGAAGCGGTATGCACCCATACTATTTACATTAAATCATGGGATGCATCGCTTGCTCCCCTCCGCGAGTGGCGAGGGGAGCAGAGAGTTGGCTGCTCTTCGCACCGTGGTTTGTCGTGCCGTTCGCAGGCGAGGGCGAATTAGGTGGAAAACCGGAAGACTATAATCGAACCATCGGAGGATTCGCCATGAGATTTGTCACGGCAATCGCCGTCTGTTTGGCGCCGATATCGTCAGCATTCGGTCAGATCGACGCCACGACGTTGCGGGCGAAATATGGCGACCCCATCAATTATGGCAAGCGCGTTAACACCGAAACGTTCAAGGTTCGGGACAACATCGAAATCGTGGTCTACTACGGACCCAGCGAGCAGGTGTGCCGGATTGAACTTCACCCTCGCCAGTCTAGAGTTGGCCAAGCGTTGCCTGATAATACGACGAAGCAGCAAGTCGATGGTTCTTCAGGAAGTAGTGCCCCTTTCGATGCGGGGGAAAGAGATACGTTCGGGGGTGATCTACGTGGGACCGCCGTCATTCTTGCTCATCGAATACCAGCATTTAACGATCACTGAACTGCTTCAGAATGAAACACCGACGAGCGTCACGGTCGCGTTCAAAGAGAAAGGTTGCTTAACGCCAATGGTTAAACGCTAAAGGACCCTGGACCCGGTGGGGGGTCGGGTGGAGGCCGCTACTGATCTTTCCCCGTCAAAATTCGGAGCCGGGGGGTGCGGCCAGGCTCTGCACCTAGGAGCACATCGAATGTCAGCATGAACGGATTCTGCGTGAATGCAACCGGAATGCCCTCAAACTGAATTTGAGAACCACGCATGATCGGGCCATTGACATGGCTATCTTTCCGATTGTTATCATCTTTCAAGTGGAGCGTGACCTCTGGAGTAATGCCGTCTGACATACTCAACACCAAAGTACTCGGGCGGTCATTCGGTGTCGCGGAAAGTAGCGTACCGATCAGGGCGGGCACATCGGCACCTTGAATCGAGGTTGTAAAATACTCCTGGCCATTCGGACCGGCCAACTGCTTCTTCATGCTGACCCACAGGGCTCGTATGGCATTGACGTAGGCGCTTGTCGGTTTGGCCGGTTGGGATATTCCTGTACTCGGTGGAAGCAGTAGAACGCACGTGAGCAATCCAAAGATAATTGCACGACGCACTACTACACCCCTTATGAGATCATACCGCCAGGAACGGTGCGCTGCGCTCCCCTCGAACCGCGGTGAGGGTGGGCCGTACCCGGCTGCTCCGGGTCGCTTCAACCGGTACCAGGTAGTGCGAGCGTGGAACGGCACTATTTGGATTGTTCCAGTGCTGCGCGGAGAGACTCTCCTGTCAAGTGCTCGAGCCCGCCACTGCTCATAACAATTGTCACCACATCTTGCGCAAGAGGTAGGTCCTGATGAGGAACGGGGATGTACGGGCCTCCGGTCGGTGCAGGCGGGATCTTCTCGTTCTCGTCGATCTCATTCAGTGCGACTAGCAGATGCTGCTTCGTGATCTCGGCGGCGTTTGCTTCATGAGCCAATTGAAACGCTTTGTGAATCACTCGGGCCGCGAACCTGTCCACGGAAACGATAGTATCATGGCGAGTCGATGCCGTTACCGGGGTGCCTGGGATTGCTCCCACCCGCCACTAACGCGAAACGTAAAAGGAAACGCGCCGTACTGGCCTTGCCAAAAAGTGATATCCTCCGAGCGACCAGTATGGTTTACCTGAAGAGCTTCCTTGTCGGTGTGGCGGCTTTGGTTTCAGGTCTCTTCCTGGGCATCGTGGGCCTTATCGCGTGGGATCCGTCACGCGTATTCCAACCGAGACTTTGAGGGACACGTCGCATTCATTGCATACGACGTTAGCAGCCCATGATTGGTATTGCCGTCTTAATACTCGCCGGGTTGATTTTCTCGGCGGGATTCTCTTGGGAGTTCCGAAGGGCCACGAGGGCCAATCGCCCTTCACGCTGAAGAAGCCCGGCGCGCCATATCCTAAACGGTCAAAGCGCCCATGCAGAACATGGATCCAACCCGCCAGGACGGCCCACGATACAGAAAGGCGAATGCTGTCCGTATGAGTCCGACCATGGGCGGCTTTTTAGACGAAGCTGACAGACAAAAAGTTCTGACGCTATTTGAGGCGCTTTACAAGGATGGTGTCGGTTACGCCATCAACTTTCATTCTGAAGCCACCGGCGGTCCGATATATCAAAATTGAAGGGTGGTACGCGTAATGGTAGGTGTAAGCATAGCTCGCCTGCTGCCAGATTTGGCCGTTGTCGAGTTTGAAAATCGTCTCCCCGTCCCAGCCCTCAAAATCGCCGGCAATGTAACTCTCGATAGCGTCAGGTGTCGCTCCTGGTCTTGGATCGGAAGATTGGCTCAATGTCTTGACAATGAGTACGGTATACCTGCCCAACCATCGGTTCAACGCGGCCAACTCGTTTGACGATAGTTTGGTGAGTCCCGCCTCCCGGAATTCGACCGGTGTCATCAACCTCTCTACCGATGGGCCATTGGCCTGAGGAACACACAAGCCCACGCTCGTCATCACCGCGAGCAGCCGGATCAGCAATCTTCTCATCATCACTCCGTTCAATCCTTCGCCTTATCGCGTTGAGCATACACCCTCTCAATTCCCGTTTTCAACACTTCTCACCAAAGCGCCCTCACTCCTCCACGCCCTTGAAGAGATCTGCAATCCGCACCTCAAGCGTCTGAGCCAACAAGTGAAGGCTGGCCAGCGTGATGTTCATTTCTCCCCGCTCAAACGCTCCAATCTGAGCACGGTGAAAACCGCTTTTGTCGGCAAACACGTCCTGAGTCCATCCGCGCTTCAGCCGAAGGGCCCGAATCCTCGCTCCCAAGCGCTTCTGAACCTCTCGGAGTTGCACCAAAGGCAGTTTGGGGGTAGTCTATTTAAGCGCATACTGCTTATACGCAGAGTGCTGGAGGACCCAAATGAAACGTGTGTGCCTCGCGCTCTCACTGGTTTTGATCTTGGTCGGCTGTGCCGGACGAATCAACCGCGTAATGAATTCATGGGTTGGTCAGCACTACTCTGCCTTGATCGCCAGTTGGGGTCCGCCCGAACAAATCCTACCCGACGGATCAGGCGGAAACATCTTGTCTTGGACAGTGACTCGCTCATTCAGCACCCCTGGATCGGCAACGACACAGACCACTGGAACCGCGACAGTCAGCGGGAACACAGCGTCGGGACAAGCGAGCAGTTACACTATCTACAACCCGCCTCGGACGTACACAAGGAGGGTCTATCGGGCGTTCTGGGTGAATAGTGACGGCATAGTCTACAAATGGGCGTGGCGGGGGCTTTGAAGCGAGCATGATGAGTCAGCTACCGTTCAACCACACACGCTCCTCTGAATGTGTCACCTATTCTTATCGGCGCTTCTTCTGCTGTTCACGTTGGATGGGTGTGTCGTTGTTGTGATCAGGTAGACCCGCGCCCACGAGCCCGCATCACGGGCCAAGCGGACAGATCATTGGTTACTGCGCAGCGGAGCAAATCAAAAAGCTGACACCCGGCCATCCTAAAACCCGTGAGATTTTGAGATAATCCTCGGATCTGTTGATCTCGAAGGATTTCGACTGTCTCAGCGTAAAACACGTGAGTGAGACAACAAGACCGTCTCACCGTCTCAATCATGTCTCGCATACAGTGAGACCTGTATGTAGTTCAAAACAATAGTCAAAACATGTTTGGCTCATTTTTGGCCGTTTTTTCGGCCCCGCCGGATCTTCGGGCTCTGAGCGACGTTGGTGAGAAGGGAATTTCACAACAGCAATCTGGCTTGATAACAGCAACCAGACTGACCAACGGGAGACGTGCGCAATATCTAAGGCCTGAAGGCGAAACCTTCACTAATCGCGACGAGATCAGGTCAGCTCAGGTGACAGCTCTAACACTTCGCGCAAAGGGCGCTGTTCGACCTTGGGCGGTCCGCCGATGCCGCAGAGTCGCCGAAACGGGCGCTGGCGGGCAGCGACGCCAGAGTTGCTCCCCGGCAAGCCGCGGATGCCGCTGGAGACGCTGCGCTTGCGGACGCTACGACAGCGCGACGAATAAACGCTGCACATGTAGTGGGCGGGCGTTTTTCCTCGGTGTCAGCACCGCCGCCTAAACGCCCTCGCCGTCCGCATAGCCGGATGTCCGTCTAGGCGGATTGACACGTATACTGCCACGTTCCATACTCTGCACAGGGAGTTACTCAGATGGCCCGCGATTTCTTCATCAGCCGCGCCGGAGCGGACGAGAAATGGGGTAAGTGGATCGCGAAGGAGCTCACCGAGGCCCACTACACCGTGGTCCTGCAGGATTGGGACTTCCGCCCGGGCCAGGATTTCGTGGCTCAAATGGATTCCGCGATGCGAACGTGCGACCGAACAATCGCGGTTCTTTCCCGAGCCTACGATCAGGCCCTTTTCACCGTGCCCGAATGGACGTACGCAATCGCCCGGGATCCTACCGGGCGTAACGCAACCCTGGTTCCCGTCCGTATCGAAGAGTTCGTCCCTGAAGGTATTTTCAAATCCAGGATCTTCATCGACCTGGTCGGTCTCGAGCCCGACGAAGCGCGTAAGCGGCTGCTGGAAGGCATCGAACGTGAACCCGCGAGGACCTCGATTCAATTTCCCGGCGCCTTCACCACGCGGCTGGGCGGCGTGTTACCGCCGGTTTGGCGCGCGCCCTCGGAGCGCAACCCTGTATTCACAGGACGCGATGAGGAACTCAAACAAATCCGTGAGAGTTTCCGCTCTCCGGATCCGCCTCCGCTCATCGTAGCGATCACCGGTCTTGGAGGCGTCGGCAAGACGGCCCTTGCTGTCGACTATGCGCACCGCGAAAGCGCCCATTACAAGGTTGTCTGGTGGGTCCGTGCGCAAAGTCGCGAAACCATAATTGCCGACCTTGCGCTCCTGGCCGAGCAACTCGAGATAGCCGACCAAGGGGAGGAGCTGTTCCAACGCGCCGAGGCCGCACATAAGTGGCTCGCCGAACGTGACGCTTGGTTGCTGTTGGTGGATGACGCCAGCGATCCCGCGATCGCTCGGCTGGCTATTCCTCCCGGGGGCGACGGACGCGTTATCGTGACGTCGCAGAGTCCCGCGTGGCGGCGGCACGCCACCGCTGTAGTCGCGCTGCATCCGCTTGCGGATGAGCCGGCGACGGATCTGCTGGCGCGACGGTCGGGCCAAATTGCAAATGTGGCCAGCGTCTCACTCGTGCGACTGCTTGGGGGATTGCCGCTGGCCATCGAACTCGCTGGGGCGTTTCTCGAGCAACAGGGTCTCGCGCCGGCCGAGTACGTCGAACGCGTTCGCCGGCACGGCGGCCTCCCCGTCGATGAAGCCAGATACCACCCGCCCGACTACCGCATGGCCCTCAATGCTGTCTGGGCCGAGTCGTTCCGGGTGGTTGCCGCTCGGTCCCCTGCCGCTTCGGAACTGCTACGGCTTTCGGCGTATCTCGCCCCTGACGACATACCGCGACCGGCTCTCGTCCGTGGCGCCGCCCGGCTTCCAGGCTCCCTGTCGGACGCGGCAGCCGACGCCGACCGTCTCGCCGACCTGTTGGCAATTCCGCGTGCTTTTTCCCTCGTTGCGCCACTTGGGGACGGCTTCTCGATGCACCGCCTCGTGCAGGCAGAGCTGCGCGATTCTATGACGGACACCGAACGGAGACATTGGGCCGGCAGTGCCGTCCTGCTGCTCGATTACGTTCTGCCACGCCAAGTTTCGGATTTTCGATTGTGGAGCAGGACCGGCAGGCTCATTAGTCACAGTTTGACGGCCGGCGCGCACGGCGTGGAGCTCGACGTCGAGGGCCAAGCAACGCTCCGACTGCTTGATCGTGGCGCGACCTATCGTGCGTGTGCCGGTGGCGAACCCGATCAGGTTGCCGCTGCCCGAGAATCCGCGCTCCGGTTCGCCCGAACCCTTCCTGGCGGACCTCCCGGCTGGACGCTGAACAACCAGGCGGAATGGTTGATGGCGCAGCACAAAAACGAAGAGGCGCGGCCGTTCCTGGAAGAGGCGATTGAGATCACGCGCCGGAGCGAGGGAGGGAACTCGGCGACGCTGGGCGTGCAATGGGCCAATCTTGGGAACTTGCTGCAGCGGATCGGCGACTTTACCTCTGCCCGTACGTGCCTAGTCCGCGCGATCGCGATACTCGACCGGAAGCCGCGATCGGCTGATCAAGCGCGAGCCACCGCACATAGTGTGCTGGGCCAGGTGCTCTTTGCTCAGGGAGAGCGCGATGCCGCAGCAGGACATTTCGCCGAAGCGATCCGTTGCTACGATGCCGCGCTCGGCCGCGGCAGTCTCGATTCAATCACGGCACGGTCCTTTCTTGCGCAGGCTCTCGGCGAGAACCCGTCCGTTTCCGTCCAATATGAGATCACGCCGCAGTCTATCGCGCTCGAAGAAGGGAAACTTCTGGCCCGTGAGCGCGCCTGGCGAGATGACGCTGAGCAAGTCTTGCGTGCGGCCGCGCGTGCGCATCAGCCCGGCGCCGCCGTCGAGCTGGCCTTTGCTCTACGCGAGCAGCCTAGAGTGCCCGAGGCCGAGGCGGTTCTTGCTGAGGCTGCCGCGGCAGGCGATCCGCAAGCGCTGTACTGGCATGCGCGGTGGCTCGGGGAATCAGGCGACGCGTCCGCAGAAGGCGGGATACGGCGATCTATCGCGGCTGGGAACGCCTTCTCAAACTACGACCTCGGGCTTATGCTTGCCCGCGATCCATCCCGCCGCGCCGAGGCGGAAGAGGCGTTCCGTATAGCTGTGGACAACGGCTATGATGTCGCCCGCAACGATCTCGGAATACTTCTCTGCGAGTGGAAGGGCCGCGAGGCCGAAGGCGAAGCGATCCTCGCCGATGCCGGCCGCCGGGGGCAGCCGCGATGTTTGGCCAATCTCGCCGCCTACTTGCGCGACCACGGAAGGCCAGAGGAGGCTGTCGCTCCTCTTCGCGCTGCCGCCGAGGACGGCTACCTGCAGGCCTATGGAACACTCGCGTATCTGCTCGAGAATCTCGGCCGATATACCGAGGCCTGCGCAGCTTTTCGAGCGGGATTCGAGGCCGGCGACCGCGGATTGGCGAATCACCTAGTTCAATTTGAAACCCGGCATCCGGAACTCGCGGTTGGGCGCTTGCTGCCGCCAAGGCGACGTAACTAAACGGGGATACGCTGGTGTCGCCATGGCGAGCCTCACCAACAATCAGAACACTGTCACGGGTGACGCAACACGGAATGGCATACACGTTCTCCAGCTTAAGGAGCAAACCCTCCGAGACCCCCCGTCCGTCCCGGCATGATCCGCGCCGGATCATTTACAAGCGGATAGCTGGCGAGAACGCCCTTCCATCCAGTGATTCAGTGATTCAGGAACTTGGCCTATGCCTACGCAATCGTTGGATGCGTCGCCGGAAAACGAAAGTGGAACGATATGGGGGTATCGGTAGGCACAACGGTTCGTAATCACGCTGGCACAATGTCTAGATGCCTCTGATCATCTTCGACTGCAAGGGCATCCCTGCCACACGCCGCGAGCGGATTGAAACTGCTGTCGAGGCCGGAGGCAGGCACGTCAAAGAGCAATACGAGGGATGGATTGCTGCCGATCCATTTCGTGGTGGAGTGCGCGTGGTCATCATCGGCCCACAGGGCTTCGAGCGCGGACGCCCCAAACCTTCCAAATGTTCTAGCATTGATTCACAACTAACATCGGCACTATAATCAATCACAATTTCACGAAAGCCCGGAACGCGGATGCATTGCGTGCTACGGGACTTTGCGTGGCGTGGGGAGGCAAATCCATGGCGAACCCAATTCCGGTGTTTCGGCAGCTTGGCTTCTTCCTGGTGGCGCTCACTCTCATTGGCAAGCTTGCAGGCGCCCAGCAGTGGCAAAAGGAAGCACAATTAGCCAACGCCGCACCCCAGAAGATCGGCATCAAACAAATCCCGCAAGGCCAGGTTGCGGGCATGCCGCTGGATTTCGGCGTACAACTGCAAAACGGAAAAGCACAGCCCGCTTCGCTCCAAAGCGACACGCTTCTGGATATCCAATTGTTTGATGGGTCTGGCCGCCTCGTTCAAAGCGGGACTTGCACGATAGGCGCTCAACGGACGGACGGGAGCTGCCGTGTGAACGGAACCGCCGCCGGAGTATATAAGGTCCAGGTGTCAGCGCGAAACCAGAAGCTCCTCAAGGGAACTGGTCTAGTGTTGGTGCGCCCCGCGCCGGGTAATAAGCAGGCCCCTCCGGCAAAGCGCGCGGCGCAGTGGCAGTTTCGCGAAACAGGCCACCGCTTTTGGGGAGCCCCGCGGTATGGGGAGACCCCTGGCGTCCGGCTGCTCCAGGTTGCCTACCAGACGCCGGTATCCGCGCCGCAACGAAGCGGCGATTGCATGGTATCCCGCGGTCCTGCGAAAGTCGTCCTGGGGATCAGCGGAGACGAGGAAAGCGGGGGTGCATTTCGGGCAGGCGATCCAGCAACTATTCAGGCGCTCTTTCAAGCGGACGACGGCGGCTCCGCCCCTGCGGAAATCCGCGTGTGGCTGAGTCAGGATCATGTCAATATCGACAAAGAGCCGCTGGTCATACCACGGTGCTCTTTCAGCGGCGAGGCGCGTCTGACTTCCAACAGTCCTGCCCAGGTTACCATCAACTACACCGTCTTGCCCAAGACTTACGCTGTGGCTGCACCGGCCCAACTGAAGGCCACCTTCGTAACCCCGATTATCGGCTTCGGCATCGTTCCAAAGGGTGTTCAGAGACTCTCGTTAATCGACCAATCGCCGATTGCCGTGGAATTCTTCGACCGGGACGGCCGAACGGTGCCGACCGATCTGAATCGCACCGTGAAGTTCCTCAGCGATAACTCGATTGTCACTATCAAGGACGTAAGTGTCTCCGTGGCGCCCGGCTCCTATTCGGCCGATACTATTCTGATTCCGTCCTGGATCGGTAAGGCCAACATCTCAGTGACGGCCGACTTTCTGCAGAGTCCAGAACCGCATGAAGTCGATGTTGCCGGTGGCGCCGTGATTGCCGTCTGCATGACCGGCGCCATCTTGGGCGGACTTGTCTCTTTTTTAACAGCCGGTGGGAAGTGGCAGACGCGGATTGTGGTTGGCCTCGCAGCGGGCATGATTCTCACCTGGGCATATGTGTTCGGCATACTTCCCAAGGTGAGTACTGTAATTGTACACAATTACCTTAGCGTTTTTGTGATTTCGATTCTCGGCGGCTATCTGGGAATCAAGGTTTTCGATCTCGTGCTGAGCCGGCTTGGCTGGGGAACATCGCAGCCCGGTACATCACCCAGTTGATTCGTACAGAATTGCTCTTTCGGTGCAGTGGACTTCCCCTTTTTTGTCTGGCCATAAAAAGCGACCCTGGCCGGTCAATTGAATCGTCAAGTCGCATCGTCGGTCCGGCTGAAGATCGCGCACTCTTCCGTATCGATTCTCCAGTCGCTTCCATTGGTTTGAGCGCACCGCTCTTCAGCTTACATCGACGATGTTTTGTCTGGCCATAAAAAGCGCGCAAACCGGCCAATTGCCCTCATAAGGCATCATCAGTCCGCGCTGAGGAACAACCACTCCGCTTCGATTTCGCTTCAAGCAGAACATGGTCGTCCATGCGGTGCTCGCGGACGCGGCTTTCCCTCGGTGAGAAAATGGACAACCGCTCCCTGGCCGCCTTGACTGTCCCGCCCGTCAGAGACATGCATGGGTGCCATGGAAGTCGAGACCAACTTCCTGCGCTTGCT
>Ga0306926_10000950_pt1 | contig 28192 bp, 25 predicted proteins | sample flu12Cox44000178_FD_203759 | JGI IMG/M metagenome (GOLD analysis project Ga0306926, IMG submission 203759) | Lab enrichment of tropical soil microbial communities from Luquillo Experimental Forest, Puerto Rico - flux8day.12C.oxic.44.000.178 (v2)... | ecosystem: Environmental > Terrestrial >...
CCAGACTCTGCTGCTTGCCCGCGCCGACGAGGTGAATGAATAACGGTGCTGGTTGCTGCAGCGCAAATGTCGGCTTGTGGCACAAAGCGGACTCAACGGGACGTCAGCCGATTTGCCCGCTTTTGGGGGCAAAGCGGACATAGACGAGCATGTGGGCTCAGTAGCTTCGTCCGCTTTTGACCCATAGCGGACATGGATGGGATCGAAATCCCGCAGTGCAGCGGGCTGCTTTGCCGCAACACCGTTGGCAACGCCTGCGGTCGAAACGCCAGATCGTCCTCATCTTACGCCTCTCCATCCGCTCGGGCCGAATGAGTGCATTCTAGCGCCGAGCGAGCACGTGTGCATCGACCGGCGCCCAGGCCAGCGGCAGTGTAGCTCCTGGACGCAAGACCGCGGGATCGCCGCCGACGATGCGCGCCCGCAGGGGCAGTCCGTGCGTCTTGCCGATCACTAGGATGGAATCGCCGTAGTTGATGATGTCGTCGATGGTCAGGTCGATCCGATTGTCGGTGCCGTCTGTCTCGCCGGGTGCGCGCAGCCGCAGGCGTTCCGGTCGGATCATGAGATCGATGTCGCCGGCCGGGAGCGTCGCTTGCTTTGCGACCCGCACTGAGCCAATCCTCGACAGCTCGATCCATCCCGGACGCGACTGATCGACGCGCCCAGCCAAGAAATTGCTGTCACCGATGAATTCTCCTACGAAGCGGTTGGCCGGTCGGTGGTAGACATCGAGCGGAGATCCGATCTGCTCGACCTTGCCGTTGCAGAACACCGCGATCCGATCGGACATCGTCATCGCCTCGGTCTGGTCGTGCGTGACATAGATCATAGTGATACCGACCTCGCGATGGATGCGCTTGATCTCGACTTGCATCTGCTCGCGCAAATTCTTGTCGAGGGCGCCCAGGGGCTCGTCGAGCAGAAGCACATCCGGATTGAACACGAGACCCCGCGCAAGTGCGACGCGCTGCTGCTGGCCACCGGATAATTCGCGCGGGTAGCGGTCGGCGAACCGGCGCAAGCCCACGAGCTCGAGCATGCGCTCCGCGCGCGCTTTGATATCCTTCTTGGGAAAGCGCCGCATCTTGAGCGGAAACAGCACGTTCTTTGCTGCCGTCATGTGCGGGAACAAGGCATAGTTCTGGAACACCATGCCAATATTGCGCTCGTATGGCCTGCTCAGAACCAGGTTGTATCCGTCGAGCTCGATGACGCCGCTGGTCGGATTTTCGAACCCGGCGATCATCAGGAGCGTGGTCGTCTTGCCGGAGCCGCTCGGCCCCAACAGCGTGATGAATTCCCCGCGCTCGACATCGATCGAGATGTCGTCGACGGCGTTGGTCTTGCCGTCATATGACTTCACGACCTCGCGCAGGCGAAGGTAGGCCACGGGATCAGCCTCGCGCCGGGGCTCGCGCGGCGATCAACGCATCGACCACGACGCAGCCGCGTCCTTCCGGAAGCGCCTTGATCGGGTTGAGATCGACCTCGTCGAGAACATCGGCGTTTGCTTGCGCAAAATCGGCCAGCGCTTCGAGGCAAGCGACGATGCTCTTGACGTCGACCGCTGGCCGTCCGCGGACCGCTCCGAGCATGGCCGCACCGCGCGTCTCACCAATCATCGCTTCGGCGTCGCCCTCGCGCAGCGGCAGCATGCGCAGCGCAAAGTCGCGCGTGATCTCGATGGCGGTGCCTCCCATGCCGAACGCAAGCGATAACCCAAAATCGGGATCGCGCGAGACGCCGGCAAATATCTCGATGCCGTCCGCGACGAACTCCTGCACCAGGAACACGCGGTCCTTCGGCGGCCGGTCGAGCTGGTCGAGGCGCTCGCTGAGCTGTGCGAAGGCATGCGCAAGCTCGTTGCTATTCTTCAATCCGACGGCAACCAGGCCGAGCTCCGTCTTGTGGGGGATTTCGTCGGACAAAGCTTTGAGCACGATCGGGTAGCCGAGGTCGCGGGCAGCGTCCTTGGCCTCCGCAATTGTCACGACACGAAATTCGCGCGCGACCGGGACGCCGAAAGCCCACAACAACCGCTTGGAGTCGTGTTCGTTGATGGTGCGCCGGGGAGGCCTTGCCGCCAGTAGCTCGGCGAGTTGCGGGCCAGAGCGGTTCGCGGTGGGTCGAACCGGCTTTTGCGCCATCATGTATCGGCCGACGCGGTCGATCGCGCCGAGGCCCTGGCGCGTTCCGCCTATCTGCACGAGCCCGGTCTCGCGCAGCGCCCTGGCCTGTTGCAGGTTCATAACTCCCGGCCGTGAACTCATGAGGTAATGCGGCTTGTGCGAGCGCCGCGCGGATTCGACCAGCATGTTCACGTTTTCGAGCACGCGTCCGGGATGGCCAAGCTGTCCCTCGTTGCCGGTGTCCGCGCAATAGACGATGGCTGCGATGCGCTCGCTATCCAGCACAACCGACATCGCGTGCGGCAGGTTGACGGCGTAGTTGCCGTTGCCCCAGGCGTCGAACGGGTTGCCGTCGCCGGTGATGCGGCCGATCACGCGCTCGGCCTCCGCGCGCTCTGCGCTGGAGAGCGGCGGCAAGTCCAAGCCGGCGGCGGTGGCGTTATCCAGGATCATCTCGGCGAGGCCGCCGGAACCGGTGATCACCGAAATTCCTTTCCCCCGCGGCCAACGTTCACCTTGGCACACCGCGAGAACCTCGGTCATTTCGTCGAGATCGCTCACCTCGATGGCGCGGTGCGCCCGCAACACCTCGGAGAATACGCGCGATTCGCCTGCCAGCCCGCCGGTGTGGCTCGTGATCGCACGCTGGGTGCGCTCCGCGCGTCCGACCTTGAGCACGACGACCGGCTTGCCGACGGCGGCCGCGCGATCGAGCGCGGCGACGTAGCGCTCCGCCTCGCGCACCGTCTCGGTGAATGTCGCAATCACATTGGTGGCGGGGTCGTCGATGAGATACTCAAGATAGTCGACAGTCGGAGTGACGGCTTCGTTGCCCGCTGAGACCGAGAGGCTGATGCCGTAGCGGCGCAGATCAGATAGGAGCGCGATACAGACCGAGCCGCTCTGGGACACGATGCCCACATTGCCGGCAAGGCCGGTCGTGTCCATCACCGTCTGCTTGTAGGTGGTTGCGCGCGCGGTCGGATTGAGGATGCCCATGCAGTTCGGTCCACACATGGGCATGCCGGCTTCGCGGCAAAGGCCGGCGATTTCTGCTTGTTGGCGCGCTCCCTCTTCGCCGAGCTCGGCGAAGCCCGCGTCGTAGATGACGGCAGCGCGGGCGCCGCGTTTCGCCGCGAGCCGTACCTGTTCAAGCAGGAGCGGCTTGCGGATACTGAACACGACGACGTCGGGTGCCTCCGGCAGATCGGTCAGGCTCGGGTAGCAAACGAGATTACGGACGGTTTGATATTTGGGGTTGACCGGATAGATCGCTCCGGTGAAGCCGATCGCGCCGAGCGACTCGATGACCGAGCGTCCAGGACCGACGCGGTCCGTGGCTCCGACAATTGCTACCGAGCGAGGTTTGACCAGCGGATCAAGCTGCATGGCTGGGCCTTTGTCGAAAGAATAACGAGATCAAAACGCCGATCAGCACCGCTCCAGTGAGCAAGGTCGACACAACCGCGATGACGGGATCGGATTCGAGCCGGATCGATTCAAACATCCTTTTCGGAAGCGTGGATGCGTCGCGGCCGGCGATGAAGATCGCGACCACGGCTTCGTTGAAGGAGTGCAGGAAGGCGAACAGTGCGCCGACCAGGATTCCGGGCCGCAGCACCGGCAGGGTCACCCAGAGGAAGGTGCGCAGCGGCCCGGCCCCCGCGCTCATGGCCGCGCGCTCCAAGTTGAGATCGAAGCCCTTGAGCGCCGCGGCAATGACTAGGAAAGCAACGGGTATGGATAAGACGCTGTGCGCGACGATCATGCCGGCGTGGGTGCCGACCAGCCGCAACGGACTCAAGAAACTGTAATAGCCGAGCGCGCTCACGACCGCCGGCACGATGATCGGCAGCATCATGACGAGATTGAGCGCGCTCTTGCCGTAGAAGCGGTAGCGCACGAATCCGAAGGCAGCGGGCAGTGCCACGAGCAGCGTGAGCGCCATGGCCCCGAACGCGATGATGAAGGAGTTGGCGGTGGCCTCAAGCCAGGAATGGCTCGAGAAATATTGCTCATAATAGCCGGTCCAATAGCCAGGCGGCGGAAACTCGAACGAAATCGCCTTCGAGAACGACATCGGCACGATGACCGCCATCGGCGCGACCAGGAAGATCGCGACGAGCGACGCCAATACGAGGGGAATATGACGCGCCATCGCCCCTATCCCCATAGCCGATCCAAGCCGGCGAAGCGATTGTAGAGGCCGAGCAAGATGAGCGTGCATGCGAGCAACACCACCGCGATCGCCGAGGCGAAACCCCAGGCCAGCAAATCCTCGATCTGCTGACTGATGAGCTGAGAGATCATCATGTCCTTGGGCGTGCCGAGCAGAATCGGGGTGATATAAAAGCCAAGGCACATCGTGAACACGAGCACACAGCCGTTCACCACCCCCGGCAAGCTGAGCGGAAGGTAGACGAGGCGGAATGCGCCGAACGGGCGTGCGCCGAGGCTCTCGGCGGCGCGCATATAGGAGGGGTCGATCTTGCGCATGACGCCATAAAGCGCCAGCACCATGTATGGGAGCAGGACATGCGTCATGCCGAGGGTCGAGCTGAACGAAGTGAAGAGAAGCTGCGGCGGCGCGCCCCATCCGGCGAGCGCATAGGTCGCCGCGACCGGCCCTTTGTTGCCGAGAATCACCAGCCAGGCATAGGTGCGGACCACGAAGCCGGTCCAGAAGCTCAGGCCCACGGCCGCGACGAAAACCACCGCCACGACATCATTGCGTCGCGCCATCACGTAGGCCAACGGATAACCCAGCGCGAGGCAGGCAACCGTAACGATCAGCGACGTCCGAAACGTGTTGACCATCACGTTGGCATAGAGGGGAACAGTAAAGAAGCGGCGATAATGATCGAGCGACACCGTCGGGTCGGTGACGCTGAGCAGGAGCACGTAGCCGATCGGCACGATGAACAGCACGATGATGCAGGCGACTGCCGGCGCGCCCAGCAGCCAAGCCGTCAAGCCATCGCGGGACATCAGGCCGCGCCCCCTGACTGCCGGCGCTGCTTTGCTCATCTCGCCGATGATGTAACATGAGCGGGCGGCAGGAGGCTATCGATCGGCAGGTGCTACCCTGCCGTTCGTATTACAAAAAAGGGGTTGGGGTATGGCACCTCGTATATCCCGCCGTCGAGCGTTGGCGCTCGGCACCGCCGCGCTCCTCGGCGCGACCGCAATCGTGCGCTCGGTGCGCGCGCAGGGCAGGACGGTCTACGTCAATTCCTACGGCGGCGCGTGGGAATCCTCGTGGCGGAAGGCCTTCTTCGAACCGTTCACGGCGCAGACCGGAATTGCGATCAAGACGGTGCCTGGCGTCTCATTTGCCAAGCTCAAGGCCCAGGTTCAAACCAGAAATTTCGAGTGGGACGTGGTCAATCTCGGCGACGTCGAGTACGCCCAGGCCGTGCTCGAGGGATTGCTCGAGAAGGTCGACCAGCAGGCCGCCAAGACCGATCAACTGCCGCCGCACATGGTGCGCGAATATGGCATCACCAGCTACTCGCTCGGCACCAATCTGGTGTACCGCAAGGATAAATTCCCGAACGGCGGGCCGCAAAGCTGGGCTGACTTTTGGGACGTCAAGAAATTCCCCGGCAACCGTTGCCTCTACGACCGATCGTTCACCTGCCTCGCCTTCGCGCTGTTGGCGGACGGCGTGCCCGCCGACAAGCTTTATCCCATGGATATCGACCGCGCCTTCCGCAAGATGAGTGAGATCAAGCCGCACATCAAAACCTGGTGGCGTGAGGGCTCGCAGTCGCAGCAACTCATCCGCGACGGCGAGGTCGACATGATAGCGATGTGGAGCGCGCGTGCCATCGATCTGATCGACGACAAAGTGCCGCTCGAAATCGTCTGGAACGGCGCCGAAATCTACTATGCCAATCTGCTGGTCCCGAAGGGCGATCCCAACGCGAAGGCGGCGTGGGAATTCTGCAATTTCGTCGCGCAGGCGAAGCCGCAGGCGAATTTCGCGATGCTATTGCCCTATGGGCCGGCCAATCCCGCTGCGCGCGCGCTGATGCAGCAGGCGCGGCTCAAGCAGACGCCGGCCTGGCCCGAAAACGAAAAGGTGGCGTTTAAGCACGACGCCGACTGGATCGCGCCGCGGCTGGCCCAGCTGCGGGAGCGCTGGACCCAATGGCTCACGACGTGACGTGGGCGAGGCGACGATGGCCCTGACGAATCACTAAATGCGCTCTTCCGCGAGTGCGGGGCTCGAAGCTCGCATCACGGCGTCTGTTGACGTGCGACGAGTGGCTCTGTCGACGCGTTGGCGCGCAATTCGAGGGTCAGCCAATGGACCGACGAAAACAGCACGGAACTACTTTTTCCCAAAAGATGTCGAATTTGTCCGGTTCGGTCGCTCTCCATCTGAAGGGAGGTTCAAAATGAAACTTCCCCGCCGAAATTTTCTGCATCTGGCCGCGGGTGCTGCCGCGCTGCCGGCGATGTCGCAAATGGCTTGGGCGCAAGCCTATCCGTCGCGGCCGGTACACATCCTGGTAGGCTTTCCGCCCGGTGGCCCGGCCGACATCCTCGCGCGCTTGATTGGTCAGCGGCTGTCGGCGCGTCTCGGCCAGCCATTCATCGTCGAGAACCGATCGGGCGCCCAGGGGCAAATCGCCACCGAGGCAGTCGTGCGTGCGCCCGCCGACGGCAATACGCTGCTTTTGGTAGTTCCCGGAAACGGGATCGCCAACGTGCTTTACGATAAGCTCAATTTCAATTTCATCCGAGACGCTGCGCCGGTCGCGGGTATAAGCAATGGACCTCTTCTCATGGAGGTCAGTCCAGCGATACCGGTCTATACAGTCCCCGAGTTTATTGCCTACGCCAAAGCCAGACCGGGCAAGGTCAATTTTGCGTCGCCTGGCAATGGGTCAACGATCCAACTGTGCGGCGAGCTGTTCAATATAATGACCGGCGTGAACATGGTTCACGTGCCTTATCGAGGCAATGCCCCTGCACTGACCGATCTAATTGCCGGTCAGGTGCAGATGATGTTCGCCGACGCACCGTCGTCGATCGAGCACGTTAAGGCTGGTAAACTACGCGCGTTGGCTGTGACCACAGCCGAACGCTCGGAGTTTCTGCCGGAGATGCCGACCGTCAGCGAGTTCCTGCCGGGCTTCGAGGCCAGTAATTGGTTCGGGGTTGCCGCACCAAGGAACACGCCCCCCGAAATCATCGACAAGCTGAACAAGGAGATAAATATTACGCTTGCCGAACCCGGGATAAAGGCGCGGCTCGCCGATTTGGGTGCGGCGCCGCTCGTGGGCTCGCCCGCCGATTTCGGAAGATTCGTCGCCACCGAAGCCGAGAAGTGGAGCAAGGTGATCCGGGCGGCCAATATCAAAGTCGACTAACGGTATTGCGCAGCGCCAATATTCCGTAATGCCCGTTCGGCGAAATCGCCGGCGGTCGGCCGCGCGACGAGGCGACCAATAGAATCTTACAAACCGCGCACGCCGTTTGTTACGGTACATTAGAGTGACGGTCCGCAGCACCGGGCCAAAACCGGGAGACGACCAAAATGATGGGAGCGCTGCTTGCAGCATTGCTGGGCGCCGGTTGGATACTGGGTGGCACCGACCTCGCCCATGCTCAGCCCTACCCCAACCGGCCGATCAGGATGGTGGTGCCGTTCCCGGCTGGCGGGCCGGCCGATGGCGTGGCGCGTATCCTCTCCGACCGGCTGAGCGTCGTGCTCGGCCAGACCGTCGTGGTGGAGAATCGCGGCGGCGGCGCCGGTGGCAGTATCGGCGCCAAGGCGGTCGCGACCGCCGATCCCGACGGCTACACGATCCTGATCACCCCCGGCGGGTCGCTGACCAGCGGCCCGGCCGTGCACGCCAACATAGGCTACGATCCAGTTAAGGTGTTCGCACCGGTCTGCGAGGTGATCGAAACACCACAAATTTTGGCCGTTCACCACGACCTGCCGGTGAAGACGGTTACCGACCTGGTGAAATATGCCAAAGCCAATCCCGGCAGGGTCAGCTGGGGCTCGCAGGGATTCGGCACGGCGCCGCATTTGCTCGTCGAATTGTTCAAGCTCGAAAGCGGCGCCAATATCGTACACGTGCCATATCGCGGGACTGCGCCCATGCTCGTCGCCGTGGTGGCGGGCGAAGTCCAGGTCGTCATCGATCCGATGACCACCGTCCTGCCGCACATCCAGTCCGGGGCGTTGCGCGCGCTGGCAATCGCGGGTGCGCAGCGCAGCCCGAAATTACCCGACGTGCCGACCGCGCCGGAGGCGGGCTTCCCCAACCTATTGTCCCCATTCTGGCTCGGCGTCGTGGCGCCGGCCGGCACGCCGCCTGCAATCATCGACAAGCTCAACGCCGCGTTCCGTGAAAGCCTGGCTCATGCAGAAACGCGCGCGCTGCTCGACAAGCTTGGCGCTGAGATCAAGATCGGCACCCCGGCCGAATTCGAAAAGATGCTCGCCAACGAGCGAGCAAAGTGGACCGCCATCGTCAAGGCCGCCAATATCAAGGTGGACTGACGTCTTCAGGGGGTCGCATTGATGTTCCGTTGTGACACGCCGGTCGAATCCCATTTGCGAATGGAAGTACGAAGTTGGCTGGAAGCCAATCTTCCGCTTGCGCTGCGCGGGCGCACGGCGCGGCCGCCGCCCGCCGAACTGATGCCCTGGTATCAGGCACTCTCGCGCAAAGGTTGGATCGCGCCGCATTGGCCGAAGCGTTATGGCGGAATGGGTGCCACGTTCAACGAGCAGATCATCATTACGGAGGAGATGGCGCGCATTGGCGCACCGCAGCTGCCTGCGCAAGGTCTCAATCACATCGGTCCGATCCTCATGGAGTTTGGGACCGAGGCGCAGAAGGCGCAGCATCTGCCGCCGATCATTGCGGGGACTGTGATCTGGGCACAGGGCTACTCGGAGCCTGGCGCGGGCTCCGATCTCGCTAGTCTTTCCACCCGCGCAACGCTCGATGTCGATCATTTCATCGTGCGGGGGCAGAAGATCTGGACTACCTGGGGACATCATTCGCACTGGATGTTTGCGCTGGTCCGCACCGATCCGCAGGCGCAGCCGCGGCAAGCCGGCATCAGCTTCCTGCTGATCGATCTGGCGAGCAGAGGCATCCGGATCAGGCCAATCAAGACCATTGCCGGCGATGACGAGTTCAGCGAGGTGTTCTTTGATGATGTCATTGTGCCGGCTGAAAATCTGGTCGGTAAGCTCAATGATGGCTGGCGCATCGCAAATGCATTGCTGGGGCACGAGCGGCTGGCGAGTTCGAACCCGCAATTCCCTCTGATGGCGCTCGAGCGCATCAAGACCATGGCCCGCGCGTCTGGAGTCATCGCCGATCAGGCGTTCCAGGATCGTCTCGCCGCGGCCAGCATCAACGTCACGGCCCTGTCGGCGCTGTTCAGCCATGCCGTCGAGCTCACCAATAACAAGCAGAGCCCAGGGCCGGAGTCCTCAGTGATCAAGATTTTTGCATCCGAGCTCCTGCAAACGCTCAACGAGCTCCTGGTCGAGGCGGCGGGCGGCGATGCGCCCACGCAAAATCCGATCACGACAAATTTCGGTGTGGTGGATGTCGCTGCCCCGTTCCTGCAATCGCGACGCGTAACCATTTATGGCGGCTCATCGGAAATTCAGCGCAACGTTATCGCCCGCCGTGTACTGAACCTTCCGAGTTGACGCGCGCCTGCATCTCATGGACTTGCATCTGACATCGGAGCAGACCCTTCTGCGCGACAGCGCCGTCAAATTCATCGAGGCGGCTGGTCCGAAGGTGGCACGAGCATTTCGTGAGCAGGATGCAAGCTTTGCGCCGGAGCGACTGCGCTGTGCCGGTGAGGTCGGGTGGCTCAGCATGCTGGTCCCGACCTCGGCTGACGGACTCGGCCTCGGCTTGACGGAGCTGGCGTTGGTGCTCGAGCAGGCAGGACGGGGGCTCGTCTGCGAGCCGATAGGCTTTGCAGCGATCTGCGCTGCCGCCTTGGCCCAGGGCAGGACGCCCCATCCGATGCTGGAACGGGTGATGACGGGGCGCGCTTTGGTCGTTCCTGCGCTGGAGGAGAGCGGATATGGCGATGATCCGCTTTCCCCGCGCACGCAAGTGGTCGGAGAAGCCGGAGCCTTGCGCTTGACCGGGCAGAAGACGTTTGTGTGCGCCGATGGCGCCGACGGCTTCCTCGTCAGCGCTAGCGGACGTGACGGATCCGCGCTCTATTATGTGGCGCGCAATGCGCGCGGCTGTACTTTGACGACGACGCAGACTGTGGAGGGCCGCAAGCTTGCGACGCTCAGCCTCGCGGAGGCGCCGGCCGATCTCATTCCGCCGCATCCGTCATCGCGCAATGCAGTTGAAGCACTCCACAATCTTGCGCTGATGGCACTGTCCTGCGAATTGCTCGGTGTCATGGAGCGGGCGCTTGACATCACGCTCGATTACCTGCGCATCCGCAAGCAATTCGGCAAACTGATCGGCAGCTTCCAGGCATTGCAGCACCAGGCGGTAAATATCTATGTCCGCATCGAAGCGGTCCGTTCGCTGGTGTTTCAAATCGCCGCCCACAACGATGTCTTTGGCATCGATCCCGCAATGGCGATCGCGGCGAAAGCCAAGGCTTCCGAAGAAGCTCTGTTCGTTACCGAGGCGTGCATCCAGCTTCATGGCGCGATCGGATTCACCGACGAGCACGATATCGGCCTTTATCTCAAGCGGGCGATGCTGCTGTCGTCGCTGTTCGGGAATGCGGCGGCGCAGCGGCGGCGCTATGTGGCAATCGCCAACCTAACTGCGTGAGCGAGGAGTCATTCATGAGCGAAGAGCAGACCGTCACCTACGCGTTGGAGAGCGAGATCGCGCTCGTCGGGCTCAACCGCCCGGACAGACACAATTGCTTCAACCCGACCGTGATGAAACAGTTGCGCGCAGCCATCGACCGCGCCGGCGAGGAGGCGAAATGCGGCATCATCTTCGGTCATGGCGACAATTTCTGCGCCGGGCTTGACTTGCGCTGGGCGGCTGAGAACTGGAAGACAGGACGTTCGCAACGGCTGCCGTTCCAGTTCAATCGCAATAGCTATTTCGAGATGACTGCGCGCGGGAACATCCCGTTCATCGCGGCACTGCATGGCGCGACGTTGGGCGGCGGACTCGAGACCGCGGCGGCCGCGCATATCCGCGTTGCCGACGAGACCGCATATTTCGCCTTGCCCGAGGGGACGCGCGGCATCTTCATCGGCGGCGGCGGCTCGGTGCGCGTGGCGCGATTGATCGGCTTTGCCCGCATGCAGGACATGATGCTCACCGGCCGCGTGCTCAAGGCCGACGAAGCCGAGCGTTACGGCATCGTTCAATACATCGTGCCGAAGGGGCAGGCGATGGCCAAAGCGAAGGAGCTGGCGCTCAAAATCTGCAAAAACGCGCCGCTGTCGAATTTCGCAATCACGAATAGTCTGCCGCGGCTGCAGGACATGTCTTACGACGACGGCCTGTTCTTCGAGCGCATGGTGGCGGAATACACCCGCAGCCCGGAGTCGATCACGCGGCTCAATCAGTTCCTCGACAAGACAGCACCGCGCGTGCGGCCGGAATAGATACTGGCAGGCAGGTAGCCGAGCGGCATAGGGGATGAGCAATGGCTTTGCGTGACAACACGATCGTGGCCTACGCCGAAACCAAGGTGATGGAGAAGAGTGACCGGGACGTCTTCGTTCTGGCCGGGGAGATGCTCGAAGCTCTGCTCGACGAGACCGGCATCGACAAGAACGAGATCGACGGCCTTGTCATGGCGGGTCTGACCGGCACCGGTGCTGCCAACCCATTCTGGGCGCAGACCACTGCCGACGTGCTGGGGCTCGAGGTGGGCTTCTGCGAGCAGGTGCACACCGGCGGCTGCTCGGCCGCGGGCTGCGTCGCGCGCGCGGCGGCGGCGATCGACTATGGCATGTGCGAGGTCGCGTTCCTCCTCTTCGCCGACACACACGTGTTGGAGGACCGCACCGACCACAGCCACTCCTATCGGCGCGAATGGACCGACCCTTACGGCTTGATGGGGCCGCCCGGCGCCTTTGGTCTGCTCAGCCGCGCCTACGAGGCAAAGTACGGGCTCGACTACCGCATGCTGGGCAAGCTCGCGGTGACGCAGCGTAACCACGCACTCATGAACGAGAACGCCTGCGAGAAGCTGCGCGTACCTATCACCATCGACGACTACATGAACTCGCGGATGATCGCTGATCCGATCCGGCTGCTCGACTGCGTGATGCGCGCCGACGGCGCCGCCGGCCTGATGATGATGAGCCGCAAGCGCGCCAGGGAAAAAGGTTTGACCAAGTGCATCATCCCGATCGGCTATGCCGAGCGGACCAACTTCAAGGGCGGGGAGAACCTAGTCGACGTAACCAAGAGCGGCCATGAAATCTGCGGCAGGAAGGCGCTAGGCGCGGCCGGCCTTGGCATCAAGGATATCGCCTCGTTCCACCCTTACGACGATTTCATCATCGCCATTATGTTGCAGCTGGAAGCGTTCGGCTTCTGCAAGCCCGGTGAAGGCGTGCAATTCATCCGGGACCACGATTTCTCACACAACGGCGATCTGCCGCTCAACACGGGCGGCGGCCAGATCTCCGCCGGTCAGGCTGCCTGCTCATCGCACAACCTGGTCGAGGCGGTGCGGCAACTGAGGGGAGAAGGCGGCAAGCGTCAGGTCAAGGACACTAGGAACGCGCTGGTGACCGGCATCGGTTGGATCAACTACGGACGCAACTGGGGCTCGAGCGCGGCCCTCGTTCTGGTGCCGGAATAAGCGAGGCGGCCATGGTGAAAGCACTCAACAATACATTCGGCGTCAAGCGCGCGATTAAACACTTCGACTTCTCCGAGCCATATTGGGAGGGCACCCGGGAGAAGAAACTTCTCATTCAGTACTGCAAGGCTACTGGCAAGTATCAGCACTTCCCGCGCCCGGTGAGCATCTTCACCGGCAAGAGGCGCGACCTCGAATGGCGCGAAGTCTCTGGCAAGGGCGTGGTGTTCTCCTACACCATCGCACATCGCGGCACGCCTCTATTTCGCGGCACCGAGCCTTACGCGGTCGCGAGCGTGACGCTCGACGTCGGCGTCAACTTCATCGCCAACCTCATCAACTGTACCGCCGAGGAGATCAAGGTCGGTATGAAGGTCAAGCCGCATTGGCATCCGCTCGAGGACGGCACGCACCTGTTGATGTTCCAGCCGGACAAAGACCGAGCATGAACGGTCCGGAGGCGGCGCGCGGGCCGCAAGCCGTCGCCAGATTTCTGCGGCCGCGATCGATCGCTATCGTCGGAATGTCGGCGCGCGCCGGCAGCGCCGGACAGGTCATTCTGCAGTCGCTCAAGCTCAACAATTTCCCGGGCGACATTCATCTGGTCGGCCGCGGTAACGAGCCGATCGATGGCAGGCCTGTACTCAAGAGCGCGAACGAATTGCCCGTCGGCGTGGACCTGGCCGTCTTCACGCTGCCGGCCGCGGCTGTGCCCGAAGCGGTCGAGGCTTGTGCGCGCCGCAAGGTGGGCTCGGCAATGATATTCGCCGCCGGCTTTGCCGAAGTCGGTGATCGCGCGACACAGGACGCCGTCACCGCGACTGCCCGCGCGGCAGGTCTTGCAGTCGTCGGACCCAATTGTCTCGGCGTTACCAATAACGTCGATGGCATCTGGCTGCACATGCTGCACGTGCGCGAGGCGCGGCGCGGCGTCCAGGGAGGTGTCGCCTTCGTCGGTCAGAGCGGCGGCTTGCTTGGGCACTTTCAGCGCGCCGCCGATGGGCTCGGTCTTCCGATGTCCTACGTGATCTCGACCGGCAATGAGGCTGGCCTTGAGGGCACCGATTTTCTTCAATTCCTGGCCGAGGACCGCGCTACCCGTGTGATCGCGATTTACTGCGAGGAAATCCGCCGGCCGGCAGAATTCCTAGCAGCGTGCCGCCGTGCGCGCGCCGCCGGCAAACCGATCGTGCTGATGTTGGCCGGCCGCGGCGCCAAAGCGCGTAAAGCGGCGCAGTCGCACACCGGCGCGCTGGTCGGCGATTGGGTCACCGTGCGAACCCAGGCCGAGGATGCCGGCGCCATCGTGGTGTCCACCATGGACGAGATGATGGATCTCACCCAAATACTGGCGCGCTATCCGAATCCGCCTGCCAAGGGGCCGGGCATTCTTACTGCCTCTGGCGCCTATGTGGGGCTGACTAACGATTTCGCGGAGGAGATCGGCCTCGAGCTTCCAGAGCTAGAGCCGGATACTCTGAAGAAGCTTAGAGCGGTGCTACCTACATTCGGAAATTATGGCAATCCGCTCGACGTCACCGCTGGCTTCTCCCCGGATGCGCTCGCCGTCGCGACTAAGGCCCTTATCGAGGACCCCAATGTCGGAATGCTGTTCATATCGTTTCCGATCAGCACTGCGATTCAGGTAAAGAATTTCAACAAGGGCATGGCGGACTCGCCAAAACCTAAGGTCATGGTGGCGCTCGGCGACACCTGGCAGCTTGCCGCCGATGCCGTCGAAGCGGTCAGCGAAAGTCCGGCAGTGTTCTCGCGCTCGTCGGACCGCATGCAGCGCGCCATCGCGCTCTATACCCGCTACGGGGGGTTGCTCGCCCGTCCGCGCGCCAATGTGGCGCCGGAGCCGATCAACGGCCTGCCCCAGCTCGGCAAGGGCGCCCAACCGGAGTGGCTGGGCAAGAAGGTGCTCGCAGCCGCCGGCGTTCGGGTGCCCGACGGCGATCTCGCCCGCACGGCCGAGGAAGCGGTCGCAGTGGCCGGGCGCATCGGCTATCCGGTCGTGCTGAAGGCGCAGGCCGCCGCGCTCACGCACAAAACCGAGGCCGGCGGCGTCATCTTGAATCTTCCCAGCGAAAGCGCGGTGCGGGCTGCCTGGGACACGCTGGTCGGGAACGTCAAGCGCGCCGCGCCCGACGTGACCCTCGACGGCATTCTGGTCGAAAGGATGTCGGCGAAAGGCATCGAGCTGATGGCGGGCGCCAAGCGTGACCCGGGCTGGGGCGCCGTACTGGTTGTTGGCCTGGGCGGCATCTGGGTTGAAGCACTCGGCGACGTGCAAGCGCTCCCCGCCAATGCCGACGCGGCGCAGGTCGTCGAAGCATTGCGCAAGCTGCGCTCGGCCAAGCTGCTCGCCGGCTTGCGCGGCGTGCTGCCAGCGGACCTCGAGGCGGTCGCGCAGGTTGTCATGGCAATCGGCCGACTGATGCAAACCGTTCCTGAGCTGACGGAGATCGACGTCAATCCACTGATGGTGCACGCCAAGGGACATGGAGTGACCGCCTTGGATGCGCTGATCGTTGTCTGAGCGATTAACCAGCGTCGCCAACGCCACGCGGAGAAAAGCGGACGTACCGAGCGTTTCGCGAGCGTGTCGATCTGACGCAAATGAGCAACTCGGTCATCTCCGGCATCCATATGTGAGGTCACCGGCACTACAGCATTTCGTTTACGAATTTTGGACTATGCCCAAACTCGCACGGGGGCGGACCTGTAGGAACGACGACTTGCTGCGATATTAGCTGCTAAAGCGGTAGGTTGTTTCTGGCCGCTCCAAGAGAGCAGCGCGAACCCAAACGATGTCCGCTTTTGGGCCAAAGCGGACATGCGCACGTCGAGATTTTCACTCTTCTGTGATCCGGGAATAAGAGCTGTCTTGGCCGGGTCACCGCCGAGGGGGCCGACGAGTCTCGGAGGACGACCATGAGCGATCTCATGAAAAGCGACCACAATATCGATGTGAGCCGGCGAAAAGTGTTGGAGTGCATGACCTGGGCGGGTACTGGGGTGTTGTGGACGATCTCGGGCGGCGTGCCACTTTCGCTCGGGATTATCGATGGGGCACTGGCAGCCCAGCCGAGCCAGCTCACCTTCCTGCAGATCAGTGACAGCCATATCGGGTTCGACAAGCCGGCCAATCCCAATGTGATCGGTACGCTCGAAGAGGCCATCGCCAAGGTCAAATCGCTGCCGGCAAAACCTTCCTTCATGATTCACACCGGGGACATCACGCATCTCTCCAAGCCAGCCGAGTTCGACAACGCCGCTCGCATCATCTCGCAGGCCGGACTCGACGTGCACTACGTGCCAGGCGAGCATGATTTCCTCGACGAGGGGATGAAGCTCTATCACGATCGCTACGGCAGGAACACCAAGGGCGCCGGCTGGTACAGCTTTGACGCGGACGGGGTGCATTTCATCGGTCTCGTCAACGTCGTGAACCTCAAGGCCGGCGGGCTCGGCAATCTCGGCGAGGAGCAGCTCAAGTGGCTTGCGGACGATCTCAAGGGAAAATCCGCAGAGATGCCGATCGTGGTGTTCGCCCACATTCCGCTGTGGACCGTCTATGAGCAATGGGGCTGGGGCACCGACGATGGCGCGCGCGTCATCGAACTTTTGAAACGGTTCGGCTCTGTCACCGTGCTTAACGGCCACATCCATCAGGTGATGCAGAAAGTCGAAGGCCACGTCGCGTTCCACACCGCCATGGCCACCGCGTTCCCGCAGCCAGCGCCCGGTACCGCGCCCTCGCCTGGTCCGATGAAGGTCCCCGACGACAAGCTACGCTCGTTGCTCGGGGTAACCGAGATAAATTTCGTGCGTGGGCAACAGCGGCTCGCCATTATCGACAAGCCGCTGCAAGGCTGAGGCCCGAACGGTGAGGTCACGCGATTCTCGAGTCTCGACCGGCCTCGCCTGTCTGCTGGTGGCGGTTGTCCTTTGTCCCAGCGCGGTGCGGGCTGAAGACGCAACTGCCAAGATCGATAATTTTACCTTCGTGCCCGCCCGCCTCACCGTGAAGGCGGGCACGACGGTGACTTGGCGCAACGAGGACGACATTCCGCACACGGTAACCTCGGTGACCCAGCGGTTTAAGTCGAGGGCACTCGACACCGACGACACCTTCTCCTTCACCTTCACTGAGCCCGGCACCTACGACTATTTCTGCTCGCTGCACCCGCGCATGACGGCGACGGTCGTGGTTGAGCCGGACAACGCCGCTAAATAAGTGGCGAGCAAAACAGGGGGGAAAGGTAGCCGACTGCTTTTGTCCGCTTTTGGCACAAAGCGGACATGCCCGTCGCGCCGATCCATGTCCGCTTTCGGGGTAAAAGGACATGGCTAAGTAGGCGATGATGTCCGCTGAAGGCATTCATGCCTTCCACAAATGACTGAACTGAGTCGCAACCAGGTCTTCGTAAGGCACGGCATCTTTAATCAGACCAAAGCCCGTCGCAAACTTCATCAGGCCATCGACGGCCGCGTGGGATATTTCGGCATCGTAAAACGGGGCGTCGCGTTCGATGAGGCCGGCTATCAATTCAGCCTCGTCGGCTGGGAATAGCCTTTGGCCAACTTGGGTCGAAATCGACGGATTTGCTTTCAGAGTCTTCTGCGCCTTAACGATCGCCCGGATCGCGCCCGCTGCCACCTCCCGTTGTTCGCTAATGATGCGCTCGGGCGCCGTGAGCGCCGGAAAGTTGTAGTACCGCGCGCCCGGAGGACCATCTCCGCGTCTAAGATCGAGATGCAATTTTGCGATACCGAGGCGTTCGCCGAGTGCAACTCTCATCCCGTTACCCCAGTAGGCGTCCGCCGTGTTCTGTATGATCGAATCGACGCCGTTCCTCGCCATGAAGCCCTTGTCCCCATAGGGGGGTGGCGGAGGAACAATCCTAACGTTGTCTCGTTCGGGGTCGATGCCGGCGTCGGCCAGCATGTACCGTAGCGACATTTCCGGCCACGCCGGGGCGGCGGAGATTCGAAGTCCCTTGATTGCCTGGAGATCTCCGCGCTTGACGTCGAGCGTCGCGCGCACCGCCATGAACCAATAGGAATACTGCGACAGCGCGCATAGCAATTTTATCCCTTTCCAGGCGGGAAACGCCCGCGCGCCCGCGTAAGCCGGCCCGGCGATGAAGTCCAGCTTGCCCTCGCGCATGAGCTCAGGACCTTTGTTCGTGTTATGGATGAATTCGATCTCAATGCCTTCTTGTTTGAAAAAGCCGAGCTCAACCGCCGCGATAGCGACGAAATATGAGGGCGAATCCAGATCGGGGACCCATATCCGATACATGTGACAACCTCGCTGACAGCCGTCCGTTTGCTTATGTGGCTTGATGTTTGCCGCCCGTGATGGACGGTCGGATCGCCCCCCGTTTCGTCTACTGCATCTTGAGGTTTGCTGCTTTGATCACCTTGCCCCACTTCTCGGTTTCGTCGGCGACGAGCTTGCCGAAGTCCGCGGGCGACTGGACGATCGCCGTGGCTCCCAGGTCGTTCAGGCGCGCCTTGATGTTGGGATCCGCAAGACCCACATTGATATCCTTGTTCAGCCTGTCGATGATCTCGGTCGATGTGTTTTTGGGTACGACAACGCCGTTCCAAGTGCTCGCCTCATAGCCAGGCAGAAACTTGTTGACCGTCGGGAGGTCCGGCAGTGCCTCCGACGGCGTGGACGTGGTAACTGCCAGCGCGCGCAGTTTGCCGCTCCTGATGTAGCCAATCGACGCGGGCATGAGGTCGAACATGACCTGGACCTCACCGCTCAAAAGATCGATGAGCGCAGGTGCCGAGCCGCGATACGGCACGTGGCGCATGTCAACGCCCGTCATGAACTTGAAAAGCTCGGCGGCAAGCTGCGACGTCGACCCGATGCCTCCGGACGCAAAGTTAAGCTTGCCCGGGTTGGCCTTGGCGTAAGCGATCAATTCGGGAACGGTCTTGACCGGGACCGATGGATTGACCTCGAGCACGTTGGGAACGCGGAAGAGGCCTGCAACGGGGGCGAAGTCGCGAATGAAATCGAAATTGAGATTACCGTAGAGCGTCGCGTTGATCGCGTTCGCCGATGTAGCCACCAGGAGCGTATAGCCATCGGGGGCCGCTCTCGCGACCATCTCGGTGCCGATATTGCTACCGGCGCCCGGGCGATTGTCGAAGACAAATGGCTGACCCAATCGCTCTGACAGCCATTGCGCCATCAGGCGTCCGATAACGTCCGACGAACCGCCAGGCGGAAAGCCCAGTATGATATGCACCGGCCGCGACGGATAAGCTTGCGATTTTGCGGCGTGCGGCAGAGCCGGAAGCGCGGCCGCACCCGTTGCCAGATGCAGCAAACTTCGGCGGGAAAGTTTCATCGCGCCCCCCAAAATCCCCGGCTAACAGCACACCCGCAAGCTGCAGTCCTGCTCGTCGGCTCGGCTCATGCCCGTGGTTTTATCACACATGCCCCGATGGAGTGAGCGGGGAGCTACTTTCTCGCCCACTCACAGACCAGGCAAGCGCAAATATGGAATGACGGCCAGCTTCGACTTCCTTCCCCTATTCCATAACTCTCAACATCGAGACCGACCTCCATTTGTCCGCTTTCGGGGCAAAGCGGACATGCCGCGAGGGCCAGAAGCGCGCCTTGGCGGTCTTCAGATTGACAACCGGCACGAACTTAGTTGGCTGCGGAACCGGAAGATCTCCAGGTTCCTCGCCGCGGAGGTTTCGATCCGCATTATCCGGCTGCCTGTCGGAATTGGTCGCGTGCGGCGTGACAACGCACGGACGACTGCACCCGATGCTATTACACTCTGAGTGCCGGTCGGCAGGTTGTGGAGGGAGCAATGCCGGTCGCCGGTTTATGGGACAGAAAACGTGAAATCGTCCGGGCGGGTTGATAGTTCAATCTCGGGCTCGTCTCTGGCCGCCACGCGTAAGTGTACGTCGCAGTTCGGTACGGCCCCGGCGAGTAGTCTGCTCACGATTGGAGTCATTGCAGCATATGTATTGCTGGAGTGGGTGAGCTTCATCCACGAATACAAGGGCGTGCCCATCACGCCGTGGAATCCGGGGCTCGGTCTTGTCTTCGGCTTCACAGTGCTTTTCGGTGCGCGCTACGCCGCGGTGCTCTTCGCGGGCGCAGTTATCGCCGAGATCGCCGTACTGCGCACCAATCTTTGGTGGCCCATTATTCTTGGACTCGCGGCGATCATCGCGGGCGGCTACGGGCTTGTGGCCCAGGTGGTGCGCGGCCATCTCCGGCTCGATGCCGGTCTCAACCGGTTGCGCGATGTTGTCTTGCTGCTGGTCAGCGGTGCGGTCGGTGCAGCTCTAGTTGCGGTGTTCATCTGTCTCCTGCTGCTTGCGGACCATGAGCTCGATCTCGCCGATGTTCTCGTTGCAGCTGGCCCACTGCTGATTGGCGACATCATCGGCATCGCGGTGATTACGCCGCTGACGTTGCGGCTCGCCCTGCATCCGCAGCCACTGCTCGATCATTTCTCGCTGCGGATGTTAATGGAGTTTCTTCTCTTCGTTGCCGTTGTGCTCGCAACGCTATGGGTTATCGTCGCTGTTGGACCGAATGGCTCCAAGCTGTTCTATGTCATGTTTCTGCCGGTCGTCGTGGCTGCTGTCCGTTACGGGCTCGACGGCGCCTGCATTGGCCTTGCCGTCACTCAGCTGGCCTTGGTCGGGCTGCTGCATCTCTACGGCTACGAAGCCAATGCATTCGCGGAGTTCCAGTTGCTGATGCTTATCCTCAGCGCAACCGGTTTGACCGTGGGCGTTGTGGTCACGGAGCGCCGGCACGCCGACGAGATGGTGCGTGCGGTCGAGCGGGAGCTAAAGGCCAAGGAACTTGAAGCGGCTCAGGCCGCGCGTTTCAACCTTGTGAGCGGAACTGCGGCCGCGCTAGCCCACGAGATCAATCAGCCCCTGACGGCGGCGCGGGCGCTTGCACGTTCGGTGCAGCAACTGCTACGGGGCCCGGTACCCGACGCTGCACGCGTTGGTGCCAACATCGAGAATCTGATTACACAGATAGATCACGCCGGTGGCGTGGTGCGGCGCATGCGCGACTTCCTGCGCCGCGGCCGACCTCATTCCAGCACTATCGTCCTCAGTGAACTCCTCTCCGATGCACTGGCGCTCGCCGGCCCGGAAGTGGCGTCAAAGGGCGTTAGTATTGCGCTTGATTCAGCCACCGACGACTCCCTGGTCATCCATGGCGATGCGGTGCAGCTTCAGCAGGTGACCCTAAATCTCGTCCGCAATGCCGCCGAGGCGATCGCCGATGCGCGGACGCCCAACGGCCGCATCAGGGTAGTTGCGCGCCGGCTGGAGGCGCCGGCGCGGATCGAGATCTCTGTCGTCGATAACGGCCCCGGCATCACAGCGGAGGTGGCTGAGCGTCTATTTCATCCGCTGACCACCTCGAAGACGGGCTTGGTCTGGGCCTATCGATCTCGGCTTCGATCGTCGAGGCCCACGGCGGGCGCATCTGGCTGCAGACAGGCAGGGCCGGAATGACCGAGTTTCGTTTTTCACTGCCGCTTGAAACGGGATGAGCTACGCCTTGTCCGGGCCGATTGTATTCGTGATCGACGATCAGAAGGCAGTGCGCGACGCACTCCGTGAAATGCTCAGTGTGTTTGGCTTCAGCGTCGAAACTTACGAATCGGCCGACAATTTTCTTGCCGCGATGCGCAATCCGCAGGTTGGCTGTATCGTGGCCGATGTGCGCTTGCCAGGCACCGATGGAATCGCGCTGGTGCGCGAACTCGCCCGCCGCAAGATCGGACTTCCAGTGGTGCTTATTTCTGGCCACGCCGACGTGCCGATGGCGGTCGCCGGCATCAAGGCGGGCGCCGAGGACTTCATTGAGAAACCGATCGATGACGCACGGCTCGTGGCGGCCATTAACCGTGGGCTAACGCGCATCTTCTCCGAGCAAAATATGCAGCAGTCGTTGGCTGCGCTCTCCGCCCAGTTCGCCCGCCTGACGCCCCGCCAGGTCGAGATTTTCGACCTCGTTGTGCAGGGGTTCACCAGCCAGGCGATTGCCGCCAAGCTCGCCATCAGCACGCGCACGGTCGAGAGCTACCGCACGCAGGTAATGGAGAAGATGCAGGCCGAGAGCGTCGCCGTTCTCGTGCGTCAGGCAATTCGCTTAGGCCGCATCGCCCCGTAGAAGCACCATCGTAGAACTACCACGCGATCGTTGCGGATACCCGTGCCGGGGCGCTCTTACTAACTTTCCGAAAGAAAATCCCTTCTTTGTGGCTGCGTGGCTGGCAGGCGCGGGAGCAAACAAATGGCTCGATGGAGCACTGTCGAACCCTACAACGGCGGGCGTAGCGCACTGGCGTCCGCACCGCATGTGACCGTTGCGGTCCTTGCCCTCATAGCGGCTGTTCCTGGTTTCGTTGTCATTTGGCTGATGTCGGCCCCCCTATTGCTGCCGGCATTTAGCTTGGCGTGGCTCGTAAATGCAGGCTGCGTTGCGCTCCTCGCCTGGTGCCTGCGGGCGAAACGCCAAACCGATCACGTTAACTTGTGGGACGTCGCTGGGGCGTACGCCTTCATTGGCTTCGCCACTGGGATGATCAGCAAGCCGGAGCACGTGCTGCAACTATTTGGACTCGCAGCGCCGGTTCAATAGCGCGATCGCTGATCACTGGCTCGGTACCCTTTTGGCCGCGTTCGGATACACATCCCGGTGTCCATCGTCGGCCGCAGACGCGAGCTGCAATGTCCGCACGTCATCGGATGGAGTGGCCGCCTTTTCCGCCCGTTGCGTCAGCGATCCGGTTTGATCAGCGGACCAGTCCTGCACTCTCTATAAAGTGGACACCCCAACGCGATGATCGATCTAATTTCGGCTGAAGCGTTGGTCAGCTTTCTCCAGGTCGTCATGATCGACTTGGTGCTCGCTGGAGACAACGCCATCGTCATTGGCCTTGCGGCGGCGGGTCTTCCCCAACAGCAGCGAACGCGAGCGATTCTGGTCGGCATTCTCGCCGCGACGGCGTTGCGCATCCTGTTCGCCGGGATCACGACGCAGCTGCTGCAAGTTATTGGCCTGTTGCTTGCTGGCGGCATTCTCCTCCTTTGGGTGTGTTGGAAGATGTGGCGCGAACTGCGCACCTCACCGGCTGAGCCGCAGGAGGCCGCTGAGGCACTGGTGAGCTACGACATAAATGCCGATGGCACGATCGCCGGGCGCGTGCGCCGCAAGACGTTCGGCCAGGCCGCGCTGCAGATCATCGTGGCCGACGTGTCGATGTCGCTCGACAATGTGCTGGCAGTCGCAGGGGCGGCGCGCGAGCATCCGATTGTGCTCGTCTTTGGCCTGCTCCTCTCGATCGCCTTGATGGGCGTCGCGGCCAACGTGGTTGCGCGGCTGCTCCAGAAGCACCGCTGGATCGCCTATGTCGGCCTGGCAATCATCCTCTACGTCGCCTGCGAGATGATCTACCGCGGAGCCTATGAGCTCAAGCCGATGGTTAAGGCGGCGGTCGCTTTGCTTTAGCAACACGAGGATCGGGTGGTAAATGGTAACGCCTAGTAGCAGGCAAGTTTACTCAGCGTCAGAGTTAGACCGCTCTCCCCTAACGCAATTTATCAGCGAGCAGGGTGCAAGCGTTGGAATTCGTGCAACATCCGCTCATCCCCTTCGGTCATCAGGGGCGCGTGCTTTTTTGCAACGTTTCTTTCCGATCGACGACGCTTCGCGCGCGAGAACGCATCAGTCAGGTTCACAAGTGATGCTTAGTCGTGCGCCGAAAGAATCTCCTGCAACCAGAATCGACTCGATGTCCCTACCGCGCATTCAGTCTAGACGGGTCAACATGACGGAGCCCTATGGAGCGCACGCGCCGGCCTGGCTTGATCGTATGGTGATCGGCATAACGAGCCGTCTACCGGACATTGGCTGGGGTTGCGCCTCGCAATTGGGTTGCGCCGCATCGTTACCATGCGGCTTGCCCCCGACGATGGCTTGGACGTTGTACGTTGGGGATTGCGAATGCGACTGCATCCGTGTCGCAACGGTTGCGAGAAGGGGGCACTTTTCATCCCGCAAATGTACGAAGCTCCCGAACGGGCCGAATTGTTCGCAGAAGTTGACAAAGCTAGAGCCACTGGACGGACGTTTGTGTTCGTCGATATTGGGGCTAACGTCGGCTTATTCTCGCTTCTTGTCGCATCTTATGCTGGCTCAAATGCCAAAATTCTTGCCATCGAACCAGAACCCGAAAATGCAAGCCGGTTACGATTTAATGTCTCAGCGAATCCTGGCATTCCTGTTCGAGTTTTGCCATTGGCCCTGGGCGCCACGGCAGGAATGGTCGTCTTAGAAATCAATCCTTGCGATAGGGGCGGCACTCGCACTCGAGCTTTGACTTCTGACGTTCCGGGAAGCGCCCCCATCGTCGAACGCCGTTCGCTACTCAACCTCTTGAGAGAAGAAGAAGTCACTTTCATTGATGCACTGAAAATAGATGTTGAAGGTGATGAGGGTGCAATTCTATTTCCCTTTTTCAGGAAGGCGGACGAGTCGCTATGGCCTAAACTCATCCTCATTGAGGACAACAGCAGTTCATGGGGTGACGATCTTTTTACCGCCCTAGCGAAACAGGGATACGTTATTGTTGCGCGAACCAAACTGAACGTCATAATGCGGCGCGCGGTGGAGTAACTAGGATCATCTGGCGGACTTTCTGCCAGTGGTTCGCATCGTGCTCGACCGGCCGAGCTATTTGGACCAATTTGGTCATCTCCAGTTTTGGGTTGAAGTTGTGATGTTTGGCTTGCCGGTCGCGGCCCGCCTTGAGGCAAGACGCCGTTATTACTTTCTCTGACCAACTACCGGGCTGGTGGATGGCGCATTCTATAGCGTCCCGACCCGCCGCTGCGAACGACGGGCCGGGAGCTGCCATAACGTACCGCCCCCGGTGCGTCATGACTTTCATTGTCGTTGATATCTGATTCGTTAAGAGCTCAGTGTTGCTGCGCAGCTACAGTCAGCCAAATTGATTAGCAGCCAATCTAAGGCGCGAGCGAATCAGATTAAGTGAGTCCCGTTTCATAAGTTTGGTAGTCCTGGACGCGTCTGGCTAAAACACCTTTCGAGGGATCTGGCGAAAAAATGCCACAGGTGCCTTCATTGTGGTTCCCCGCGACGGATAGTCGTGCCGCCGAGCCACATGGCGCCTCGGCCGGGCCGACCGCACCGATTGTCCCTCCGAGGAACAAGGCCCTGGTCGAGACAGACGCTGGTCGCGACAACATGAGCGATTGTCTAGAGGCTCTGGAAGCCTCCCTCCGGGAACTTTCCTCAGCGTTAGGTGACCTCATCTCGCCGCGCCCCCAGAGCGAAGCAGGAAGGCCCAGGAATAAACCTCCGCACGGCCCGATCTTCGATTTTGACTCCTCGCGCACAAGCGAACTAACAAACGCTTCGATCGCAGGTGCCCAAAAAACGCGGTGGTCGCCTCGCGCCGTGCCACCGTTGGGTCCGCAGGGGCCGGTCGCGACCGCGAAAGCCGGTTGTGTCGTTGCGAAGCGCCGTGCGACCAACATACTGCGACAGGCGTTTCCGTGGTCGTTCGTTTTGCCACTCATTCCGGTGGCTTTCAGCGTGGCGTTCTATCTGCTTGCGCCCAGCAAGGTCGCGAATAAGAGCCGAGAGGCACTTGTGCAACAGAATACGACTGCCGTTGAGCGGTCAGCTGCGCTGGACCAAACGGTCGCGAACGCATTGCAAAACGCGGTCAACGTTTCCGGTTCGATCCGCGCCAATAGCGTCGGGGTACGCGGCGGCAAAATCGTCCTTCACGACGGCGACAGCGATCACCGCCGGGAATGACCTGAACGATGTCCGCTTTTGGGGGTAAAGCGGACATCCTCGACTTCGCGACATGAGGTCTGTTGTCTGCTTCTGACCCAAAGCGGACAAGGTCGGTTCAAACGCCGCAGTGCAGCACCCTCCTGCCGAACTTTGACGTGCTATCATTTGAGCCCGGTAGCCCAGTTACACGATTCAGAACAATTCAGGTCTGGCCCAAGGACTTGCCGACCCTTCTGGAACAGGTTGAGTCTGCTGGAGACCGACCGGCGGCGAGGCGGGAGGGAACATGACGTCCGACTTGAGGCGGCGCGAGTTCATCACGCTGCTCAGCGGCGCGGCGGCGTGGCCGCTCGCGGCCCGCGCGCAGCAACCGATGCCGGTTATCGGGTTCCTTAGCGGGCGGTCGCCAGGAGATTCCGCCGATCCGCTGGCGGGGTTCCGACGCGGGCTAAAAGAGGGCGGCTTCGTCGAAGGTCAAAACGTCATCATCGAGTTCCGCTGGGCGAACGGCGAGTACGACCGTTTGCCTCAAATGGCGGCCGAATTGGTGCGCCGCCAAGTCAATGTGATTGCGGCAGTTGGAGGCGAGCTATCAGGAGTAGCTGCCAAACGCGCTACCAACATCATCCCAATCGCATTTGCCACCGGAAGCGATCCCATCAAGGGGGGCTTGGTCGAGAGCTTCAATCGTCCGGGAGGCAATGCGACCGGAGTTACCACGCTGACCACCTTCATGGAAGCCAAGCGACTAGGGCTGCTGCGTGAGCTCGCTCCGAAGGCGGAAGTAATCGGCGTGCTGGTGAACCCGAACTTTCCGACATCGGTAATACAGCTGCGGGATATCGAGGCGGCAGCCCCCGCGCTCGGTCGGCGTCTCGTCATTGCAAAGGCCAGCACTGATGCAGAGCTCGAAGATGCATTTGGCCGATTGTTGCGCGAGAGAGCGGAGGCCCTGCTGGTCGGGGCCGACCCCTACTTCGACGTTCGCCGCAACCGCATCGTAGCGTTCGCGGCTGAGCATCGCCTGCCCGCGATCTATCAATTTCGCGATTTTGCAGCTGTCGGTGGCGTGCTCAGCTACGGAGTGGACTTCACAGAGGCCTATCGCCAAGTCGGCCTCTACACCGCGAAGCTGCTCAAAGGTGCCAATCCCTCCGAGCTACCGGTGCAACAGATCGACAAGTTCGAGTTGGTCATCAACATGAAGACGGCCAAGGCGCAGGGCATCGTCATCTCCGACAACCTATTGTCGTTGGCCGATGAGGTGATCGAATGAGGCGGCGCGACTTCATCACGCTGCTCGGCAGCGCGGCGGCGTATCCACTCGGGGCGCGCGCGCAACAGGCCGACCGCGTTCGACGGATCGGCGTGCTGACGGTCTACTCTCAGACCGATCGCGAAGGTCAAGCCCGCAACGCGGCATTCCTTGAAACGCTGCAAAGGCTCGGTTGGACCGACGGCCGCAACGTGCGGATCGAGTATCGTTGGAGCGCCGGCGACACGGACCGTGCAAAAGCTGCTGCCGCAGAATTGGTCCGCTCGACGCCAGACGTCATCGTGGTTGCGGGGCCCACGGCGCTGCCCGAGGTGCAACGGCTCACGAGCACGATCCCGATCGTATTCACCCAGGTCTCCGACCCCGTTGACAGTGGTTTTATCACCAGGCTGGCGCGACCAGGTGGGAACACCAGCGGTTTTCAGAATTTCGAGCCGACGGTCGGAGGAAAATGGTTGGGATTGCTAAAAGAGGCAGCGCCCAATATGCGCCGGACGGCTGTGCTGTTCCAATCCGACGCCGTCCCCAACCTCGCGTTCTTCCGCGCGGCCGAGGCGGTAGCGCCATCGCTTGAGGTCCAGCTGACTGCCGTCGACGTCCATGGCGGTGTTGAATTCGGCGGCGCGATCGCCACTTTCGCTGGCGAGCCGGACGGCGGCCTGATGGTCCTGCCGAACCCCTACACCGTCGCGAACCGCGGAGCGATCATCTTGTTGGCGGCGCGCCACCGCCTCCCGGCGGTCTATGCGTTCCGATATATCGCGGCCGAGGGCGGCTTAATGTCCTATGGGCCCGATCAGGTCGAGCAGTGGCGCGGGGCAGCAACCTACGTCGATCGCATCCTGCGTGGCGAGAAGCCGGGCGATCTGCCGATTCAGGCGCCAACAAGATACGAGCTGGTGATCAATATGAAGGCTGCCAAGGTGATCGGATTGACCATCCCGCCCGCATTTCCACTGCGCGCCGACGAGGTGATCGAATAGCGACGATATTGCTGCGGTGCATATGTCCGCTTTTGGCACAAAGCAGACCTACAGGGGGGCTCTACTATTTTGTCCGCTTTCAGGGTGAAGCGGACATGCACGATCGCCTTCCTTTGACTTCCTT
>Ga0306926_10000952_pt1 | contig 28176 bp, 22 predicted proteins | sample flu12Cox44000178_FD_203759 | JGI IMG/M metagenome (GOLD analysis project Ga0306926, IMG submission 203759) | Lab enrichment of tropical soil microbial communities from Luquillo Experimental Forest, Puerto Rico - flux8day.12C.oxic.44.000.178 (v2)... | ecosystem: Environmental > Terrestrial >...
GAACTGTCGGACATGTCCGACACACAGACCGCTTCGCGCCGCCTGCGGCGGTGGCCTGCGGCCAGCCTTGACCGCGGCGGCGCGCGGCGCCATGCGGAACTCAGGTCGGGACGGGGAAACGGCGCGGTGATCGAACAAAGAAACTGGTCTTTGAACCAACAAGACTTGCGAGGGTGAAGACGCGTGATGGCATCGTCGGTCGACCGACGGATCGAGACAGACCTACGCCGGGCCATGGGGCAATGCGACCTCGCGGGCTTGATTAGGCCTCGATCCACGGATCCCATCAGGGCCTGCGGCCACTGGCCGCGACGACAGGCCGGACACATGACCGCAAGCGACCTTCAGTTGCCGACACGCGGAAAAGTCCTTGCGAGCCGGGGGCCATCCACACATGACCCGGCCACCCACGAAGCGTTTGCGAGCGATGCGATCCTCGACAACACTGGCACGATGAAGGGCGGCTGGGTTTACATCATGACCAATCGGCCTAACGGCACGCTCTATGTCGGGACCACGGCCGACCTCGCTCGACGCGCCTGGGAGCATCGGAACGGAGTTGTCGAGGGGTTCACGAAGCAAGGAGGCTTGAGCCGCCTCGTCTATGCCGAGCGATACGAGGACATTTTGATCGCGAAGCAACATGAGAGGAATATCAAGCACTGGCCGCGCGCTTGGAAGGTGCGACTGATCCTGCGCGACAATCCAAACTGGGATGATCTTTACGGCCGACTTGCCTGAAGGCGTGGGTGGCCGGGTCAAGCCCGGCCACGGGGAACTCAACGTTTGGTAACGTGGAGCAAGAGATGAGAAGAGGGGCGGAGTATCGCGAGTCGTTACGGGACGGCAGGCGAGTTTGGGTGATGGGCGAGGGGTTCGTCGACGACGTGACAAAGCACCCTGCGACGCGGGCCATGGTCGACGAATACGTCGCCTGGTACGATTTGCATTTCGATCCCGAATGGGCCGATATCCTTCTCGCGCCGGCCAACGCTCAGGGCAAACGGTGGCCGTGGGCCTATGTCGTCCCGCAGAGTTCCGAGGATCTCCGCGGGATGGGTCGGAGCTTTTCGAAGACGACATTTTTGAGCGCGGGCAACATCACTCACACCCCGGCCTATGGCCATCTGATCGCGCTCGGTATCGTGACGGCCGTGCACGACTGCAACGCCTCGCCGCAGCACATCGCTAACGCGCTGGCCTATCGCGAGCAGATCGCTACCACGGGCCGGTTTCTGACATTCTGCGGCGGCGCCGCGACGATCGGCTATCGGCTCCGCGAAGACCCGCAGCAGCGCAATGCGTTGCGGCTCGTCCGCGAGACCGATGCCGGCATTGTGATCAGCGGCAAGATCGGCATGCATACGAGCCCGGCCTATGCCGAGGATGTCTATGTCGGCGCCCTCAACGGCATCGAAATCGGCGGGCATCATGTCAGCTTTATCGTACCGATCGCCGGCACCGGTGTTACGACTTTGTGCCGCAAGGTTGCTGTGCGCGATGCAAATCCCTTCGTCGCCCCGCTCAGCAGCCGCTACGACGAACTCGACGGCCAGATGTGGCTGGATGAGGTCTTCATCCCATGGGAGCAGGTCTTCTTCGTCGAAGCAACGCCCGAACCGATCGCCCGGTGGCTCTTATGGCATCATCTTTATGGCTGGCTCGCGAAATCCGAGTTCACCCTGGGCCTCGCTCTCGCCTTGACGGACGCGATGGGCCTCAAGGGGCACGAGCCGACGATAGAATATCTCGTCGATCTGATCGCCGAGGTGCAGACGGCACGGAGCTGCCAGACGGCTGCCGAGCTCGACCCGCAATTCACCCCCGCCGGCTATTGCATGCCGAACCACACGCATCTGATGCCGGGCGGGCTCGCGCTCCTAAAGGCGCGCCAGCGTTTGGCTGAAATCCTGCGGATTGTGCCGGGCTCCTCGCTCGTCGTCGCGCCGTCGGACCGCGATCTCGCAACACCCGAATTAGCCTCGGGACTTGAGGAGTCCTTCGCCGGCGGCGGCTACACCGCACAGCAGCGGGCAGCGCTATTACAGCTGGCCTGGGACCATGTCTCCTCGGCGCTCGACGGCCGCGAGTCGGCATTTGAATTGCACGCCAGCGGCGGCGTCGCCGCCTGGCGGGGCCGGCTGCGCCGCAGTTTCGACCGCTACAACGAGCTCGCCAACGGGGTGCTGCGCGCCCTCGACCTGCCGATGCCCGAAATCGACCTGACGAGCATCCCTGCCGCCCCGATGGCGCCGCGCCGGACGGTCGGCCCACCGGCCGGCACGCGATAGCGGTTCAATCGTCCAGCATTGCGGATGGGGGTCGTCTGTGTCGCGACCGCATCCCACACCACCAAAGGATGAACTCACGATCTGCGGCAAGGTCATGGGCTTCGCTGATCGCTCGTCGCGCCCGTTGGTAGAGCTCCGCCAGCTCGATATGGAGCAAGGCAGCAGGCGTTTCTTTCGGCATCTTTTCTTCCTAATATGCTGAACGGAACCGCTAAAATGCTATCCATTAACCGTCAAAAGGCCGTCCGGACCCGGACGCTCCGGTGTTCGGGTGCAATTGGGACTAACGAATCGTGAAGACGGATTTCCTAATCGGCGGAACACGAATTAAATCGCCACGGCAGCGCGGCAAATCGCCGTTGTAAAACGAAGATTAGGGTAACGGGACTCAATCCTCGTTTTTGTCCGACAGATGACGGCCTGTTTGCGGGGCCGTGTCGACGCTCCACTCTATCGATCCGTTTACCGAGCGCGCTTCTCCCCGGCCCGCTCGCGACAGCTCCCGCCCTCGTTCGGCTTCGCGGCGGGCGATGTCGGTGAGGCGATGGGCCTCGAGTGCTTGCCGATGAACACGTTCAGCCGTCAGCCGCACCTGCTCGGCGAGTTCGCGTGCCTTCGCCAAGACGCAGCCATGGGCCGATTGGGAATTGGTTGGTGGTTCGGTCATGCGTGCCTCCGGGATGCTAATCAAGCAAACTACGCGGCTTCTCCGGCGTTCCTATTATGGGTATTGGAAATCGCGGAGCTTTCGTCGTTAAATGACGGTTAACCATAATATGAACAGCCGGCGGGTGAGAAATTTGGCGCCCAATCTTCCAATCGTCGGCATCGGTGCCTCAGCAGGCGGCGTCGAGGCGCTGGAGCAGTTCTTCAAATCGGTTTCAGCCGATAACGGGTTGGCTTTTGTCGTCGTCACCCACCTTCCGCCGGACCGCGACAGCATGCTTTCCGAGATCTTGGGCCGCGCCACCCGAATGCCGGTTGTCGAGGCTCAAGACGGCGACAGGGTCGAAGCAGAGCATGTCTACGTCCTGCCGCCCAGCGCCATCCTGACCATTCGCGACGCACGCCTTCAGCTTCGGCGCACCGGGCGTGCCGATCGGGAGCGCGCGCCGATCGATGTCTTTTTCAACTCATTGGCAGACGATCAGGCCGAGTACGCGATCGGGGTCGTGTTGTCGGGTGGCGGGACTGACGGCACTCTCGGCCTCAAAGCCATCAAGGAGCATGGGGGACTAACCATCGCGCAGGGGTCGAACGTGACCCGGCCGCGTTTTGCGGAGATGCCGTTGAGCGCGGTGGCTTCCGGTTTTGTCGATCTGGAGTTGCCGGTCGAGGACATTGCTGAGCGGATCATAGCCTATGTCCGAAATTGGGGCGCCTTCGATCCGGAGCGTCCCGGCGATGCCCTGACAAAGATCCACGCGCTACTGCGTAACCGAACCGGGCACGATTTCAGCGACTACAAGGAGCGAACCTTTCAGCGCCGCGTTCAGCGGCGCATGCAGGTGCTCCAAACCACAAAACTGGAGGAATACACCGAGCGGCTGGAAAAGCAGCCTGATGAAGTCAACGCCTTATTTCGCGACCTCTTGATCGGCGTCACCGATTTCTTTCGCGATGCGGCAGCGTTTCGCGCCCTGGAGACATTGGTCGTCCCAAAACTGTTCGAGGGGAAGGGCGCGGACGACGAGGTGCGGGTTTGGGTCGCCGGTTGTTCGACCGGAGAGGAAGCCTACTCGATCGCGATCCTATTGCGCGAATATTGTGAAACACTGATAGCCGCGCCCAAAGTGCAGGTGTTTGCCACCGATATCGACGAGGTGGCGATGGGCGTAGCCCGTGCGGCGCGCTATCCGGCAAGCGTCGTGAAAGAAGTCTCTCCCGAGCGGCTGAGGCGCTTTTTTGTCCACGAAGCCGGCGCCTATCGCGTGGTCAAGGAGTTGCGCGACATGTGCATCTTCTCGACCCACAACGTTATTCGCGACCCGCCGTTCTCGCGCCTCGACCTGATCTCCTGCCGGAATTTGTTAATTTACTTAAAGCCCGCACTACAGACGCAGATCATTCCTTTGTTTCACTACTCGTTGCGGCCGGGAGGATATCTGTTCCTCGGAAGCTCGGAGAATCTTTCACGGCATACAGAGCTTTTCGTCTCGCTAGACAGAAAAAACCGTGTCTTTCGCCGCCGCGACTTGGTCGCGCGCCCATCCCTGCCATTGCGTCAGTTCATGCCGCACTCTCGGCGCGAGTGGACGGGGTCCGCGGAGGGTCAGAGCACTTTGCTGCAGCGCTCCGACATGCTGCGGACGATTGCAAATACGATAGTGGAGCGGTTTGCCCCGACCTACGTCGTCGTCGATGAAGCCGGCCAGACACTCTATTTTTCATCGGGGACGGGGAAATATCTTCAGGCTGCCGCGGGCCCGCCCGATCGCGATGTCGTCGCTATGGCCCGTTCGGGCTTGCGTGCCGATTTGCGGGCCGCGCTTCACCGCGCGAAGGCGACGGGACAGCGGGTCGTGCGCGATCGCGTCCCCGTGCAGTTCAATGGCGGGACGCAGATGATCAGCCTCGCGGTCGAACCGATCAGCGAAGAAAAAGAGACCGTCTACGGCATCGTATTCATCGATCGGGGTCCTCCCAGAACGCAGGACGAAGCAGCCACGCCGGGGCTACCGGACCCTGAGGACGCGACCGTCCGGCAGATCGAGGCGGAGCTGCAGGAGACCAAAGAGCGGTTGCAATCCACGATCGAGGAGCTCGAAACGGCAAACGAGGAGTTTCGCTCGTCCAATGAGGAGCTGCTCTCGGTCAACGAGGAGCTGCAATCGACAAACGAAGAGCTCGAAACTTCGAAGGAGGAGCTGCAGTCGGTCAACGAGGAATTGCAGACCGTCAATAGCGAGCTGAGCAACAAGGTCGACGAGCTGGACCAGGCTAACAGCGACCTCAGTAATCTATTTCAGAGTACCCAGATCGCGACGATCTTCTTGGATAAGCACTTGGTGATCCGCAGCTTCACGCCGGTAGTTACCAAATTGTTCAATCTCATTCCCGGCGACCAGGGTCGGCCGCTGACCGACCTCTCCGGGCGGCTCGCCTACCCGGATCTCGAAGACGATATCCGCATGGTATTCAACGGCCAAATGATCGAGCGCCCGTTAAGCCTGCCGGACGGTAGCGAACATTACCTCGCGCGGCTCCTACCTTATCGGACCGCCAATGATGTAATCGATGGTGTGCTTCTGACTTTCGTCGATGTGACAAATATTGTGGCAGCGGAGGAGCAGCATAAGGTGTTGACCTCCGAGCTCAGCCACCGCGTCAAGAACACGCTCGCGGTAGTCTCGTCGATCGCCGAACGCGCTTTGCCCGATGGTGAGGAGAAAACTCACCTGCTCGGCCGCTTTCACGCCCTCGGCCATACTCACGACTTGCTGTCGGAAGCCGGCTGGACTGAGGCGGGATTGCGTGAGTTAATTTTGACGGAGCTGGCCCCGCATACCGCAGACGACAGCGCCAATGTGACCGTGGACGGGCCGACGGTCATGCTGAAACCGCAAGCAGCTGTGTTTCTGGCGCTGGTTATTCACGAGCTCGCGACAAATGCGGCAAAATATGGCGCGCTGTCGGTGGCTGGCGGCCGGGTCGATGTCGCTTGGACCATTGCCGGCGACCAACCGACACGCCTTGAATTGACCTGGGCTGAGCAGGACGGACCAAAAATCGACGAGTTGCCGAAACGCGGCGTTGGTACGGAACTCATCGAACGCGGCATTCGTTTCGAATTACAAGGAGAAGCAAAGCTCGATGTAGTCGATGGCGGCCTTCATTGTCGGATCGTGATTCCGGGACATCCTCAATACATGACCTTCGGGTCGCCACCCGAGAGACCGTTAAGAGAGGAAGCTGCGTCATGACCGCGGCGCTCGAAGGGATCAGAGTATTGGTGGTCGAAGACGAGTTTCTTGTTGCGGCCTTGATTGAAGACATGCTCGAAGCCGCGGGTTGCGTGGTGTCGGGCCCCATTCCGCGACTTGCGGAAGCTCTCGATGCCGTCGATCATGGGATCTATGACGCCGCCGTCCTCGACGTCAATCTGGCGGGCGACCGGATTGATCCGGTCGCCGACGCCCTGTTTCGGCGCAACGTCCCGTTCGCATTCGTCACCGGCTACGGCGCGGGCGGACTGCCGCACGCGTACGCCGACCGGCCGCGCCTCTGTAAACCATTCAAGATGGCAGAGCTACACTGACGCTGCAGGGGACGGTTGGTGAGGTATAGGCCCCTCCTCGACCACAGCTGCAGAGGCCAGAACGGTCTTCACGGTAATTCCCGGTTAGGCGAGTTATTTTCCCGATTAGGCCGGAATAAATTCCCGTTTCGCACCGCTACGGGAATTGTCTGCAAGGAACTGATTTACCTACCGTTTTTCGCAGCCGAACGGTGCTGTCGGAGGAGAAATCGAAGAAATTCCCGGTTCAACGGGAAAAACCGGGAAATCTTATCCGCCCCCCGCCAGCGCTTCCGCAATATCCGGCGGCAGCACGGCGCGTTCGATGTGGCGACGGTGCCAGAGAGCGTAAAATAGGAGGTTCCAGGCGGCGCGAGCGGCGCGTTTGTTGGCGGCGGCGGCGAATAGGCGCTCGACGGCGTCGGGCTGGCAGATTTCGCGCACGCCGGCTGAGCGCGCGACGAGCGGCCCGATCTCATCCGCGCGCCGGCTGATCCAGCGCGCGATCGGCACAGTGAAGCCGCGCTTGCGGGCGAGCGGCTGGGAGTCGGGAAGACGCTCGGCGAGCCAACGGCGCAACAGCCACTTCCCTAGACCCCGCCTGACCTTGAGATCGTCGGGCAGGCGAAACGCCAGCGCCGCCACTTCGCTGTCAAGATAGGGTGTGCGGCCTTCGATGCTGTGGGCCATCAAGCAGCGATCGAGCTTGACCAGCAGATCGTTCGGCAACCAATCGGCGCAGTCGACCGCCTGCGCAGTTTGCAGAAGGGTACGGTGGTGGCCGCTGTTGCGCGCCTCCGCCGCAGCGATGCCGTCGCGCCAGCCGGCAATCTCGCGGCGCAGTATGCCGAGGCCGTCCAGCACGCCGCGGGCGCGCGGTGTGCGGCCGCCCACCCACCACGGGCGCATCGCACTGCGATAGCGGCCGTATCCGCCGAACAGCTCGTCGCCACCCTCGCCCGAGAGAATGACCTTGATCCCGGCTTCGTGCGCCGCACGGGCAAGCATCCAAGTCGGCAGGATTGCGTAGTCGGCTGCGGGATCGTCGACCGCCGAGACGATTTCAGGCAGCAATCGCCAGAAATCCGCCTCGTCAAACAGAATTTCGACATGGTCGGCCCCGACCGCCCGGGCTGCGGCGCGGGCAGCTGGCCGCTCGTCGGGGACGTCGTCTGCAGCGAAACCGATCGTGAACGCCTTAACCGGACGCTCGGCCAGCCGCGCCATTGTCAGCAGCACGGCGGTCGAATCGATGCCGGCGGAGAGGAACATTCCAAACGGCACATCGGAACGCTGATGAATGCGAACACTCTCCGCAAGGGCGGTGTCCAGCCGGGCCAACGCTTCCTCTTCGTCGATCGCCAAAGGCCCTCCCTCGGGCAGCGCAGCGCAGCGCCGGCGTTCGACGATCCGCCCCTGGCGCACTACCACTGTCTCTCCCGGCAGGACCCGATTGATTCCTTCAAAAATCGTCTCGCGACCAGTAGTGAACTGCATTTCCACGAGCTCGTTACGCGCCGACCTGACGAGCTGCGGTGCGACAAGGCCAGCTTCGATGAGCGCGCTCGGCTCAGAGGCGAAGGCAAAGACGCGCGGCGTTTCCGTGTAATAGAGCGGCTTGATGCCAAACGGGTCGCGCGCCAGAATGAGCCGCCCCGCACCTGGATCATGCAGCGCGATTGCATACATGCCACGCAGGTGCGCGGTGAAGTCGAGCCCATACTTGCGGTAAAGGTGCAAGGGCGGCTCGCAGTCCGATTGGGTCGTGAAGGCCACGCGGCGCGCGCAGGCAAGTTCACTGCGCAACTCGATGTAATTGTAGATCTCGGCATTGGCGATCAGCGCAGCACCGCCCGGCTCATAGAGCGGTTGATCGCCCGTCGCCAAGTCGATGATGGCGAGCCGGGTCTGCGCCATCCCGACATCGCCCGATCGGTATCGGCCATCGCCATCCGGACCGCGGTGACGCAGTGCCGCGGCCATCGCACGTAACGGCGCGGCGGGAGCGGACGCGCCGTCGTGGGTCATCAATCCCGCGATACCGCACATCAGGGTGAGACCCGGTCGAAAAACTCGCGGTAGCGCGCGACAACGGTTACTTCGGTGAATTCGGCTTCATAGGCACGCCGCCCGGCTTTCCCGAGCCGGGCGCGTAGGTCGGGATCTTCGCACACGCGCTCGATCGCGCGGGCGAGCGCCCGGGGACCACCGGCGCGATCGCCAGGGAGCGGCACCAGAATGCCGCTTTCGCCATCCTCGATCAGTCCGACGGGGCCGTCGCTCGCAGTTGCGACAACCGGCAATCCGGCGGACCAGGCTTCGATTACGACGTTGCCGAGCGGCTCATGCAGTGACGGGCAAACGAAGAGATCGGCGCAGGCCAGCAAGTTGGGTACATCATCGCGCCAACCGAGAAAACGCACCCGCTCGCTGACGCCGAGCCGAGTGGCGAGCCGTTCGAGCTGAGGCCGCAGCGGACCGTCGCCGGCAATCCACAGATGAACTTCCCGAATGGCTGCGAGCGCTTCGAGCAACAGGTCGAACCCCTTATTGGGGTGGAGACGGCCGAGAGCCAACACGAGCGGCGCTCGGGGGTGCAATCGACAATTTTCGCCCGGCGCCTCGACGACCGGAACAGCCGCATCAGGAACAAAATTTGGAAGATAATCGATGCGCTCGCGCGGCCAACCTTTGGCGATGGCGTAGTCGACAATGCCGCGCGTGTTGCCGATCAGATGATCGCACCGCCTGTAATATTTCAAATCGTAGTAACCTCCGAGCCGGGCGACATGCACAAAGTCGCCGCGTGGACAAAGCCGTGTCGCCCGGCTCATCCAAGTCAGGACAATGTCCGGACGCCATTCGGCGATCTCATGCCGAAATGCGAGCCGGGTAGCCCAATCCAAGGCACCGCCGAAGGCGAGTTCGGCGACGGTGATCCCAGCCTCCCGCAGTGTTCGTGCACGGGCGGGATCGCGGCGGATCAGCACGCGCTGCGGTTCACCGGCGCGCTGCAAGGCTTCAGCGAGCCTCAGAAAAAAAATCTCCGCTCCTCCATGCGGAGCTCCGGCAATCGCCTGCAGCAACCGCCGCTTCATTTCATCAGCGCCTCGAACCGGGCCGCAACCGCATCCCAACTCAATCCGCGCTGATTGCTAAGAGCACCCAGATGCCAGCGCCGCCATGTTTTGTCGTTGCGTAGGGCGGCGATCGCCGCGGCGACGAAGCCATCGTCGTCCTCCGCAATTCGGCCCGTCTTGCGGTCGATGACCCGTTCGCCGGCCGAGCCAAGTGGTTTGACGACCGCCGGCACCCCGACTGCCTGCGCCTCAGCGAGCGCGAGACAAAACGTTTCCCCGGGATCTCCGCGATAGAGCATGACACGCGCACCCAGAAGCGCGGTGGCCAGCTCCTTGCGCCCGACCGGCGCGAACCGGCGTACCCCGTGCGCGGCAAGTGTATCAGCGTAGGCCAGAACCGCTTCCATCTCCGGTGCGGCGCCTCTGCCGTATACAGCAGCACCGGAATATATGTGCAGCTCGGCCTGCGGCAGTGCAGGTGCAATGCGCGCGACCCAGAGAGCAAGGAGCCAGTCCAGCCCGCGTAGAGGGTTCGAGGTGAAGATCGCCCGAGGCGGCGGAGGCTCCCGCGGTGTCGCATCACGGAAGCGATCCAAAATGCCATAGGGGATGATCTCTCGCCCACCGCAGGGAAGCCAGGATGGGATCGTCGCCGCGTGATAGGTTCCCGAGGCGATCAAGGTCGGGCGGTACCGGGCGAGTCGCCATAAATTGCGCGGCTTCTTCAAATAGCCTGCGGGATTGTGCAGCCAAAACAGCCGGCGTCCCACCTTTCGAGCGAGGCCGATGACCCGATGGCCGCGATTGCCGATGTAGAGGTCGCACGCGGTCGGGACTCCGCCGGATAGCGGCGCCCAGCACACGCCCTTGTGACAGAGCGCGGTGTGGCATCGATTGCGCACGGCTACCTGGTGGCCGCGCTGCGCCAGCGCCTCGGCTAGCGCGACAAAGGCTGTCTCGGCGCCGCCGAGCGGCCCCTCCTCCGCCATCGCCCCATCGAACGCGACGCCATCATCGGCCATCACCACCCTAGCCATTGCCCGCTATTACCTGCTCCTTCTCTCTGGCCGCCGAGAGAGAATCGGTCGGAGGGGCGCTCCCGGGCGGAGGGTCGAGCCGGGCTTTTAGGTAGGAGAGAATCGGGTATAACGCCGCGCAGAGCGCGATCAAGAAGCCAAAGGGCCCTTCGCGGTAGCCCCTGCGGCCGACGTAGCACTTCCAGAAGCGCGAGCCGATGCGGCGCAGGTTTCGGCCGTAACCACCAATATCGCCGCTGTCGCGCAGATCCTGGGCCCGGGCGCTGGTGTAGCGGTCGAGCCGCCGGAGCATTTCGGAGATATCGCGATCGACGTAATGGATGAGGCGCGACGACAGCGTATGACCCTGCTGACCCGCAAACGAGACGACCGGGTGCACCCGTTCTTTGCCCCAGTGCTTGACCCCTTTGCAGAACAGCGCGGCATGCGCGGATCTGCCAAACGAGGCGCCCCAGCCCCAGCGCACCAGCCGTGTACCGACATAGTTGTCGACCGGGATCAGGTGCCAGGCGGCGGCGGAGGTCGCGACGACCCGCCGGATTTCGGCCGCCAGCTCGGCTGTCACCCGTTCGTCGGCGTCGACCTCAAGGATCCATTCGCTTCGGCAGGCCTCGATGCCGGCATGGCGCCGCGGCCCCTCCCGTTCCCAGGCTCCTTCGACAAGGCGTGTGGTGAAACGGAGCGCGATTTCACGGGATCGATCATCGCAGCGGTCGAGCACGACGACAATCTCGTCGGCAAAACCGAGACAGATGAGACACTCGGCGAGCTGACACTCCTCGTCGTGGGCGACGACGAGGGCGGATAGCTGCGGCCCATTCATGCCGCGGCACTCGCCACCGAGCGCCACAGCTGGTTGGCAGCCGACTCCGCGGCATCGATCGAGAGACCATCCATCAAAGTGTCGGTGGTGCGGTGGTCGAAGCCGGGGCCGAACATTGCGTCGGGCCGGTCTGCCGATAGCGCACAGGCGGTGTACTGCCCCCATGGCGCATACTGAGCGACAGGGCTGGGCCCGAAAAGGCCGAGGGTCGGCGCGCCCGACGCTGCCGCGATGTGCATGAGCCCAGTGTCGTTACCGATAAACATCGCGCACTGGCTCAGGACTGCGGCGGCCGTTAGCAGATCAACCCGGCCAACGAGGTCGATGCGATGCTTGAGCGGTATCGCCGCCAGGAGCGGCTCGGCCTGGCTGCGCTCATGGTCTGCGGCCAGCACCGCGACTCGAAACCCCGCGAGCGCGCCGCCCGTTGCGGTGAGCCTCAAGGCAAGCTCAGCAAAACGGTCGGCTCGCCACTGCTTGCCGCGCCAATTGGCAGCAGGGCCGATCGCCAATACCGGAGGGCCCGGAGCAATCACCCCGCTTGCTGCCCGCTCATGGCGCGGGGCGGTCCAAAGCCGCGGGCCCGGGGGCGGATCGAGATCGAACAAACGAGCGAGCTGGCGTACCCGGTGTTCACGCGGATCTCCCTTTGCCATGACCTTGCGTTCGCGCGCGCGCAACAGCCAGGCGAGCGCCGAGCCGCGCAGATCGACGACGAGATCCCAGCGCGGGCTCGCCACAGCGTAATAAAACGGCAGCCAATGCAAGGACCAGCGCCGCTTTTCGATGACGAGGAGCCGTTCGAGCCCAGGTACCGCCTCGAAGAGCGGTGCCGCCACCGGTCCTGCGGCAACAACTAGCCGCGCCCCAGGATGGCGCTCGATCAGATAATCCAAAAGACCGGTCGACAGCACGGCATCGCCGATACGCGTCGCGGTAACAAATAGGATGTGCATTTCGCCGATCCGCGGGCTTTATATCTCCTCGCCCCGCTGCTTGCCAAGCCAGCGATCCGGGCCTAACTCTAACCCGCCATGGCCAATGCCGCCTTCGTCATGCTCCCAGATCGCGGTGTTCTCGCCGTCTCGGGGCTTGACCGTCGCCCCTTTCTGCAAGGGCTCGTCTCGAACGACGTCGAAAAGGTCGGGCCCACGGCGGCGCGCTACGCGGCGTTCCTCACGCCGCAAGGGAAATATCTGCACGATTTTATGATGATCGAAGTGGGCGAATCGCTCTGGCTCGACGCAGAAGCTGCCCGCCTCGGCGACCTGAAAAAGCGCCTCTCGATTTACCGTTTGCGCGCCAAGGCCGCGCTCGACGAAAAGTCGGACATCGCTGTGGCCGCCGTGTTTGGCGCAGGGGCGGCCGTCACCTTCGGTCTGCCGAGTGCGCCGGGGGCCGCACGGCCTTTTGGCGACGGCATAATCTTTGTCGATCCGCGCCTTGCGACCCTCGGCGTGCGCGCCATCCTGCCTCGCGAGACCGCGCGCGCGCTGCTTACGGATGCCGGGCTCGCCGAAGTCGATTTCGGCGCGTACGACCGCCTGCGCCTTTCGCTCGGCATCCCCGATGGTAGCCGCGATCTCGTGCTCGAAAAATCGATCCTTCTCGAATCGGGCTTCGACGAGTTGAACGGTGTTGACTGGGAGAAAGGCTGCTACATCGGCCAGGAGCTGACCGCCCGGACCAAATATCGCGGGCTCATCAAGAAGCGGCTGATGCCGGTTCAGATCGAGGGCCCCGCCCCTTCTTCGGGAACAATCATTACGGCGGACGGGCGGGAGGTCGGTGAAATGCGGTCCAGCCGCGACGGCATGGGTCTCGCGCTGTTACGAATCGAGCCCATAATCGCAGACAAGGGGTTAACTGCCGGCGAGGCAGCGATCACGCCAATGAGGCCCGATTGGATGCATTTCGAGAGCGAAGACGCTGCAACCGATTAGGCAGCCAAACCTTTTGGGGGAGCTATTTCGGGGCAGGCAGGTTGAGCTGCTGCTGGATTTCACGGCTGCGTTCACTGTCGGGGCTAACACTATTCCGTTCGAGTTGCCACTGTTGGCTGTTGAGGCTGTTCCGGTAGGATTGCAGATTCTGCTGGCCGACCGGGCCCGGCAGTTGCGGAGACGGGTAAACCGGCATCAACCGTTCGGGCATCGGGTAGATGGGTCCCGGCTCCGTCAATAGCGATGACAGTCCGGCGGGCGGCACAACCGCCGGGCCCGGATTGATCGGCGGAGCCAGCGGGGCGGGAGTTGGCGCCGAATAGATGGTTGGCGCCGCCGGCAGCAGGATCGGTCCCCTGGTCTGGCCCACTGCGGCGGGCACGCCCGCCACCATTGCCAGCAAAAGGGCTGGCAGTCCGTGTTTCACGCCGTCGCGCTTCCAGATTCGCCGGACAATGCCGCTTGCGCTGCGGCAAGCCGAGCGATCGGCACCCGGTATGGCGAGCACGAGACGTAATCGAGCCGAACCTCGTCGCAAAATGCAATCGAAGCCGGGTCACCACCATGTTCGCCGCAAATGCCGAGCTTCAACCCTGGCCGAGTCGCGCGTCCGCGCTCAGCAGCAATGCGCATCAGTTCACCGACGCCGTTCACATCGAGGCTAACGAACGGATCATGCTCAAATATCCCGAGCTTCTGATATGCCCCGACAAAGCTCGCAGCGTCATCGCGCGACAATCCGAAGACCGTCTGTGTCAGATCGTTGGTGCCAAAGCTGAAGAACTCGGCCGTTTCAGCAATTTTGTTCGCCAACAGTGCGGCGCGCGGCAGTTCGATCATTGTGCCGACAAGATAAGGTACGATGACCCCCTCCCGCTCCATGACCTCTCCGCCGATGCGGTCGATCATCGCCTTCAGAATATCGAATTCCTTTTTGGTCGCGATCAGCGGGATCATGATCTCGGGCTCGACCCCCTCGCCGTTCTCCCTGATGACAGTGACGGCTGCCTCGAAGATCGCTGCGGCTTGCATCTCGTAGATCTCAGGGTAGGTGATGCCGAGTCGGCAACCGCGGTGGCCGAGCATCGGGTTGGTCTCGTGCAAGACGACCGCTCGATGGCGGATCGCCGCGACGTCCTTGCCGGTCAGGCGCGCCATCTCGCTGAACTCGGCCTCGGTCTTGGGTAGGAATTCGTGGAGCGGCGGATCTAAGAGCCGGATGGTCACCGGCAATCCCTTCATAATCCGGAAGATTTCGGCAAAATCCTCGCGCTGTATCGGCAGTAACTCGGCAAGTCCTGTGCGGCGTCCGGTCTCGTCCTCGGCCATGATCACTCGACGCATAGCGCCGATGCGGTCGGCCTCGAAAAACATGTGCTCGGTGCGGCTCAATCCGATGCCCTCGGCGCCGAACCGGCGAGCCATACGGGCGTCAATCGCAGTCTCGGCGTTGGTGCGGATTTTCAACCGGCGGATCGCGTCAGCCCAGCCCATCAGGGTCGCGAAATCACCGGAAAGCTCCGGCTGGATCGTCGGGACCTCCCCGATCATCACCTCGCCAGTGGACCCGTCGATCGTGATGATTTCGCCCGCTCTAACCAATGTGTTGCGAGCGGTCATCGTCCGCGCCTCGTAATCGACCCGGAGATCGCCGGCCCCGGCAACGCAGGGGCGCCCCATGCCGCGCGCTACGACTGCGGCGTGGCTCGTCATCCCGCCTCGGGTGGTGAGGACACCCTTCGCTGCGTGCATGCCATGAATGTCCTCGGGGCTCGTCTCGATGCGGACCAGGATCACCGCCTCGCCGCGTACGGCGAGTGATTCCGCCTCATCGGCCGAGAAGACCACCTTGCCCGAGGCGGCTCCGGGCGAAGCCGGCAGGCCTTGAGCGAGGACCGTCGTTTTTGCCTTTGGGTCCAGCATCGGATGGAGCAGCTGGTCGAGCGAAGCCGGTTCGATGCGGCGGATGGCCTCTTCCCGGTCGATTACCCCCTCTTCGACCAGCGATACGGCAATTTTCAGTGCGGCCTGCGCGGTGCGCTTGCCGGTGCGAGTTTGCAGCATCCAAAGCTTGCCGCGCTGCACCGTGAACTCGATGTCCTGCATGTCGCGGTAATGGTCTTCTAGTGTCCGCCGCGCCTTGGAGAGCTCGGCCAGGACCTCCGGCATCACCTCTTCCATCGCGGGCAGCGACGAGTTGTTCGCCTTTTTGCCGTTGATCGTCAGATGCTGCGGCGTGCGTATTCCGGCCACGACATCCTCGCCTTGGGCGTTGACGAGGTATTCGCCGTAGAACTCGTTCTCGCCGGTCGAAGGGTTGCGGGTAAAGGCGACGCCGGTCGCGCAATCCCCCCCCATATTGCCGAACACCATCGCCTGCACATTGACCGCTGTCCCCCAATCCGCAGGGATGTCATGGAGCCGGCGGTAGGTCACTGCGCGAGGGTTCATCCAGGACCCAAAGACTGCACCAATCGCGCCCCACAGCTGCTCCTCGGGATCTTGCGGGAAGGGGTGGCCGTGTTCCTGAGCGACAACGTCCTTGAAACCAGAGACGATGGTCCTCCAATCCTTGGCGGAGAGATCGGTGTCGAGCGCGATATCGCTATCGAGCTTGTGGCTTTCTAGAAGTTCCTCGAAATGATGGTGGTCGATCCCGAGCACGACCTGGCCATACATCTGGATAAAGCGGCGATAGCTGTCATAAGCAAACCGCTCGTCGCCACTCTTGCGCGCCAGCCCTTCGACAGCCCGGTCGTTGAGCCCGAGGTTCAGCACGGTGTCCATCATTCCCGGCATCGAGACGCGGGCCCCGGAGCGGACCGAGACCAGCAGGGGGTTGCTGGCGTCGCCAAACCGGGCCGCGAGCGAATTCTCGAGTGCAGCAAGCGCGTCGGCGACCTGCTCCCGCAAGTCCGACGGATAAGATTTGCCGTGCGAATAGTAGTGGGTGCAGACCTCGGTCGTGATCGTGAAGCCGGGCGGCACCGGCAGTCGCAGATTGCTCATCTCAGCCAGCCCGGCGCCTTTACCGCCGAGCAGGTTCTTCATATCGACGCGGCCCTCGGCGGCCCCGTTGCCAAACTGGTACACCCACTTCGTCATCGGCCGCTCACCCTTCGATTTGCGAAAAATCTGCGACCCGGTTCATGGTCGCGCGGATGCGCGAGAGCAGGCGCAGCCGGTTCTCTCGCAATGTTGGCGCATCGGTGTTAACAGTGACTTTAGCGAAAAATTCGTCGACCGGGCGACGCAGCGTCGCAAGCCAGCTCATCGCCTGATCGAACCGCCCACGAATGACCGCTTCGCCGACTACACCGCCAATCTCCGGCAGGGCGCGGGCGAGCGTATTTTCAGCCGGCTCAAGTAAGTGCGTCCAATCGGGCTCATCGTCATACGAACGGTGGTCGCGCCGTTCCTCGATCGCAACTATGTTCGCGGCGCGACGGTAGGCGGTTAGCAGGTTCGCGCCATCCTCCGACTGGAGGAATTTACCGAGCGCGTCGACCCGCGCTAGCAGCCGAACGAGATCGTCCTCGTCAACGGCGAATACCGCGGCGATCAGATCGTGGCGGACGCCCTGGTCGCGGAGATGCACCTTCACGCGATCCGCAATAAAATGAAGCAGCAGGTCCTTCACAGAACCCTGTTCCGGCGTGCCGCCGCCAAGTTGTTGGACTACAGCCACCGCACCAAGGGCAAAAGACTGTCCGAGGGAAAGCCGAATGTTGTTCTCCAGAACAAGGCGGACGATGCCGATTGCGGCGCGGCGCAACGCATACGGGTCACGCGACCCAGTCGGCGGTTCGCCTATCGCAAAGAACGCGGCCAAGGTGTCGATCCTCTCGGCGAGGGCGGCGACGACGCTGTCGGGTGCAGAGGGGCATGTGTCGTTGGGGCCCAGGGGCTTGTAGTGTTCCGCAATCGCATTGGCGACCCCTTTGACCTCGCCATCGTGGAGCGCATAGTGACGCCCCATGATCCCTTGCAATTCGGGGAACTCGCCGACCATGCCGGTCGAAAGGTCTGCCTTGGCGAGCCAAACGGCACGGTGCGACCTTACGCGTTCGGCACCCGGGACATGGTCGACCAAAAAATCGACCAGCCGACCCATGCGCTCAACCTTGTCGAAGACGCTGCCGAGCCTCTCGTGGTAGATGCGGTCTTTCAGTGCCCCGACGCGATCCTCAAGCCGAACCTTCCGGTCCTGGTCCCAGAAAAAACGCGCGTCAGCAAGGCGCGCACGCAGGACGCGCTCGTTGCCGGCGACGATGGTCTTGCCGCCATCCGCCGCTACGTTGTCGGCGACGAACAGGAAATGCGGCGCCGGCCTGCCATCGAAATAAACACAAGAAAAATATCTCTGATGCGTCCGCATTGCTGTTGCCAGCACTTCGGGCGGCAAGCTCATGAAATCCGGGTCGACTGCGCCAGCCAGCACGACTGGAAATTCGGCCAGGCCGGTGAGCTCGTGGAGCAGACCGGGATCGGGTTTGAGGGCGACCCCCAATTCCGCCGCCCGCTGGTCGAGCTCGGTGCGGATCACCTCCCGGCGGCGGTCCTTATCGAGGATGACGTGAGCATGTCGCATCTTTTCGACGTACGCTTCCGTACCGTCGACGCAAATCGCGCCGGGCGCCATGCAACGATGGCCGCGAGTCGTGCGGATGACCGTCATGCCGTCGAGCGCAAGCGGCACCACCTCACCGTCGAACAGGCAGATAACTGAACTGAGCGGCCGCACCCAGCGCAGCGATGAGCCTGGCCAACGCATCGATTTCGGCCACGGGATCCCGGTTATTGCGCCCGGAACTATTTCGCGCAGGACCTCGTTGGTGGCTACTCCGCGATGCTTCAGCTGGGCAAAATAGAAGCGGCCGCCTGGCAGCTCCCCTTCCGTTAATTCCTCGAACGATAGGAGCCCCGAAGATCGAAGAAACCCCTCTACCGCCGACTTTGGAGCCCCCACACGTGGGCCGCGTCGCTCCTCGATTTGATCGGGCTGCCTGTCAGGAACCCCATGCGCAATGATCACCATCCGGCGTGGTGTCACGTAGCTTTCGATAGGCTCGGCTGCCGGGATGTTTGCGGCTAGCAGGCGCTGCCGGATGATCCCTTCCAGGAATCCAATTCCAGCGTCCTGCATCCGCGCCGGGATTTCCTCGGAGAGCAATTCGAGCAGCAACTCGCCCATGTCAGCCACCGCTGCCGGCGAGCCAGGTCTCGCAACATGCCTTGGCGAGTGCCCTCACCCGCAGGATGTACGCCGCGCGTTCGGTCACGCTGATCGCACCACGGGCGTCGAGCAGGTTGAAGAGATGACTCGCCTTCAGGCACTGGTCATAGGCCGGCAGCGCCAGCCCTCGGTCGACCAGCATCCGACACTCGCTCTCGGCGTCGGCGAAGTGGGCGACGAGGCGGTCGGTGTCGGCGAGTTCGAAATTATAGGTCGAGAATTCCCGCTCGGCACGCTTGAAGACCTGACCATAGGTGATGCGGTCGGCGCCCGGCGCGCCATTGTAGTCGAGATCGAAGATACTCTCGACACCTTGGATAAACATCGCTAGCCGCTCGAGCCCATAGGTCAGCTCGGTCGAAACCGGGTCGCAGTCGATCCCGCCGACCTGCTGGAAATAGGTGAATTGGCTGATTTCCATACCGTCGAGCCAGACCTCCCAGCCGAGCCCCCAAGCCCCCAAAGTGGGGCTCTCCCAATCATCCTCGACAAAGCGGATATCATGGAGCGTGGAGTCGATGCCTATTGCCCGGAGGCTCGCGAGATAGAGCTCCTGGCTGTCAGCCGGAGCCGGCTTGAGAATGACCTGAAATTGATAGAAATGCTGCAGCCGGTTGGGGTTTTCGCCGTAGCGACCGTCGGTCGGCCGGCGCGACGGCTGGACGTAGGCGGCGCGCCAGGGCTCGGGTCCGAGCGCCCGCAACGCGGTCGCGGGATGGAAGGTCCCCGCGCCGACCTCGACATCGTAAGGCTGCAGGATCACGCAGCCCTGCTTCGCCCAAAAGCTCTGCAAGTCGAGAATGAGCGACTGGAAGCTCAAAAGCAGCTCTCGATCACCGCCTGTTCACCTCGGCCGGGGGCAGTCGGGTCTGCCGCAGCCCCGCGCGCGAGCGGCGACGTAGGCGCCGCAGACCCCGCAAGGTGCTAAATCCTCGGCGTGGATCGCCGGACGCACCGGTGCCGCGCGGCGGCGCGGCAGTTCGCGCGCCGGCCCGTTCAGCCAGCGATACCCGATCCACACGGCGCCGGCGACCAAGATTAATAGGAAAAGTTTCGGAAAGGCGAACATCGGTGAGGTTTACTGGCAGTCTAAAAGTCGGGTCAAGGAATGGCCTCCAATCACAATTGTTACAGTCCGAATCTGGCCCACAGCAGGCGCGCCTCGATCCAATCGGCGAGTTCGGCTATCCGCGAAACGGGTTCCCGCCCGATAAAGGGTACGCGGTTTAGGACAGTCCAGCGCCGCCTTTCGGCGGTGACGGGACGAAGCTTGACCTTGTCACCATAGCGAGCGCGCATTACCGCGCGTAGTTCGCCGATACCGTCGATAAGGCCGCGGTCCAATGCCATGCGCCCGGTCAGAACGTCACCGGTAAACAGGCTTTCGTCCCCGTCATTGATCTTGCCGGCGCGGCGAGCGCGCACATGATCCTTGAAGGATTGATGGATGTCCTGTTGCAACGCCCTCAGACGTTCGATATCGGCAGCGTCTTCGGGAAGAAACGGGTCGAGCAGGGATTTCCGCTCGCCGGCAGTGTGCAGGCGCCGCTCGATGCCGAGCCGCCCGATCAGCTGGTAAAGGCCGAAGCCTGCACTGATCACGCCGATTGAGCCAAGCAGCGAGGTCTCCTCGCTGAAAATCTCATCACCGGCGAGTGCCAACCAGTAACCGCCAGATGCGGCGACGTCTTCGGCGAACGCGACAACGGGGACCCGCTTTTCGTCGGCGAGCTGTCGGATACGGCGGTAGAGCAGCGCCGACTGAACCGGCGAGCCGCCTGGCGAATTGATCACGATAGCCACCGCGGCGAGCCTGGAGACGCGAAACGCTTTTTCAATCGCCGCTGCGTGACTAGCGAGCGAAACTCCGCCGCGCCGCGACCGCGGCATGATGACACCCTCGAAACGCAGAACCGAAACGACCGGGGGCCGCTGCCATAGCCGCTCGACATTCAGATAATCGTGGAAGTTCATGCGATCCCAGATGGGGAGCCGCCTCCGCCTCGGCTACTAGCTGCACAACCCCCTCGTCAGAGCTCGATCCCGCGGCCCTCGCGCAGCACCCCGTCTGCGGCCGTGGTCAGTCGGCCTTCGGCTTCGTGCAACACGAGACCGGCGGCAAGGCGGGCGGGAGCGGCGACCTGCTTGCGCATGCGGACGAGAATGCGGCTCGCTGGTTTGTCTTGCCCCGGCCACAGCGGGAACACTACGACCTCGCCCGCCCGTCCGGCGATATGCCCGAGCAGCGCATCGATCCGGTCGGCGCGGTGGATGATCGTGACGGTGCCATTAGGACGCACCATCGCCAAGGAGAAGCGAACCCAGTCGCCGAGGTTCGCATCGCCCTCGACCGTCGCCACCGATTTGCCGGCGGTCGCGGACGGGGTCGCGTGGCCGCGTTCGGCGTAGGGCGGATTGCCCATGACATGATGGAAGGCGCCCGGAGAGAGGCGCGGCGGCGGATGCAAGAGATCTCCGATCATGACCGATGCCCGCGCCTCGAGCCCATTCAAAATCACGTTATCGCCGGCGAGCCGGACGAGATCGCGCTGCATTTCCAGGCCGACGACGCGGGAATGCGGCACGCGAGCAGCAAGACACAACATCGCAGCGCCTGCCCCGCATCCGACATCGAGGATGAGCTGATGCGGCTCCGCTGGAACTGCGGCGGCGAGGAAAACCGGGTCGATCGCTACCCGATACCCGATCGTCGGCTGTTTCAGGCGGATGCGGCCGCCGAGGAGGCGGTCCTCGGTAAAGGAAGGCTCGGCGGCTTCGAGCTCGCTCATCCTGCCTCCTCGCCGGCCGCGGCAAGGACCAAGCGGGCACGATGGTAATCGCGCTCCTGCACCATTAACCGGCGCGGAATCGCGCCAATGCTGCCTTCGACGAGGCTCGTGTGATGATCGAGCACGAGGCTGTCGATCCCCGAATCCCTGAGCAACACCTCCAAAAACGAGAGGCGTACAAAATCGTTGGTGCGCAGCAGCTCCTTCATGATCTCTACGTTTCGCGAGCTGTGACCGAGTGCGCGACGGCGCGGCTCTTGACCGGTTTCTTCCGCAATCTATGCTCGTTGGGGTTCGGGCGCGTCAAGCTGATCGGGCCAGCCGACCGCTCCGAACCGCGAAACAGGCAGGAGAATTGGGTGGCGGTACGGCCGAGTGTCGATCGCGTGCGGGCGGGCCGGAAGCCCTCTCTCGACCCGTTGTCCCAGCTTCTCGGAAGCGAGCTCGATAGCGTCAACCAGCTGATTGTTGAGCGCATGCAGAGCCCGGTGGCACTGATCCCGCAGCTCGCAGGCCATATTGTCGCGAGCGGCGGCAAACGCTTGCGTCCGATGCTGACCCTCGGCTGTGCCCGGCTCTGTGGATATAGCGGGAGCCGGCACATCGGGCTGGCTGCGGCCGTCGAATTCATCCACACCGCAACCCTGCTGCATGACGATGTCGTCGACGCCAGCAACCTGCGCCGCGGCCGCGATACCGCCAATGCAGTCTGGGGCAACAAACCGCCGATCCTCGTCGGTGATTTTTTGTTCAGCCGCTCTTTCGAGCTGATGGTAGCTGACGGCTCGCTGCGCATCCTCGAGATACTCTCGCGCGCTTCCTCGGTCATCGCCGAAGGAGAAGTGCTGCAACTGATGACGCAAAACGATTTGGAGACGACCGAAGCGTCTTATCTCGAGGTCATCCAGGCGAAGACCGCCGAGCTGTTTGCAGCAGCGAGCCGCATCGGGGCGGTGCTGGCCGAGCGGCCGCATGACGAGGAGGAGGCACTCGATCGCTTTGGCCGCAACCTCGGGATTGCCTTCCAGCTGGTCGACGACATGCTCGACTTCTCGGCGCGGCAGGCCGAGCTCGGCAAGAGCATCGGGGACGATTTCCGAGACGGCAAAGTTACGCTGCCCATCCTCATCGCCTTTGCGCGCGGCAATCAAGATGAGCGCACATTCTGGCATCGCGCGCTCGAAGACATGGATCAGCGGGCGGGTGATCTCGAGCACGCGATTGCGCTCGTCGAATGCCACGGCGCCCTTGCCGAGACCCTTTCTCGCGCCCGCGTCTATGCGGCGGCGGCGATCGATTCTCTGTCGATATTTGGCGATGGGATCGCGCGGCGGGCGCTGATCGAGGCGGCAAGTTTTGCCACCGAGCGCAGCTCGTGACGGAATTCTGACTGCGAGGGCCCGATATTGCTTCGCGGCGGTGCCTTCGCTATATGTCCGGCGCGGTCGGCGGAGTGTAGCTCAGCCTGGTAGAGCACTGCTTTCGGGAGGCAGGGGCCGGAGGTTCAAATCCTCTCACTCCGACCATCACTACAATCTTTTATATCAATGTGTTCTTCGGCGGTCACTCAAGGTATCTCAACTAATAGGTACCGTATAGGTACCGACACTGCCGAAATTTTGCCTTTGCCGGGGTACGGCTGCCACGGTCGTCAGCAAAATATCCTGAGTTCCCCGAGGCAGCCAAGATACCTCGATCGTGTCTGATATCCGATCATGCAAATTATTGAGTAAACTAGCGTTTGTGCTGCTAAGGCGGATGTCGCTTCAACCAGCTGGCGCCACATCGCCTTCCACCATCGGTGATGCGTCACCGGCATGCTGCCAGCCGTGCTTCGGCGGCTCCTTGCCCGTAAAACTCAGCAGCAGGTGTCCTGAAGCAATTGCCGATGCAGCGTCGAGTTTTACACTAGTGGGGTTCTCGGTAAAACCACTCGCCGCGAAGGCCGCGCGGTCGGCCTGTAAAACTGCACGCATTACGGCCTGACGTGGTTGGTCGGGCTTGGTAAACTCAGCGCCGGATCCTCAGGGGCGATATCAAGCACGCGCGAACCCAATTCAACGGAATCATTTAACGTGTCCACCCCGCGTGCGATCTCAGGCTGCGGTCATGACAGAAGCGACCTCGGTGCTATGCCAATGGTGCGAAAAGCCCTTTCGGGCGCGGCGGGGCGGCTCGCCACAACGGTTCTGCGGGCCTAAGTGCAGGAGCGCGTTCTGGTCTGGGCTGCGGCGGTGGGGAGAAAGGGCCATCTCCGCAGGTATCCTGACTATCGGCGACATCAGAAACGGCGATCCCGCAGCCGCAGCGTGCACGCTTCTCCTACGGGCCACTTCCGCCACGCCGGAAGGTGAGTTGCCCTCGCTGTATTCCAGGCTAGTAACGCCTCGCGCGGATGGCCGCCCCACTTGCCAGCAAAATCTTGAGCGGGCGATGGCGAAGGCGATCCTATGGGCAATTTGTCCGGCGTAAATCGGGTTGGAGAGCAGCCGGTAGAGGTGCCCGCGCGCGAACGGCTGGCCGCCGCGCTCGATGCCTCTCGCCGTCGTCCTACGCTTCGTCTGAGCCCGAGGCGGTCGGCCTCGTCCTTGACCCGGCGCACGCAGCCCAGCTCGCGATAGAGCGCGAAGATATGCCGGACGGTTTTTGGCCTCGGCGGGGTTGATGACGAGGATCTGCTCGCTCGCGTGAAGGTCGATTGCGCCGCCTGTCACCACGTGGCGCTGCTAACGCTGCGGGCGCTATAACGGCCGGATTGAGCCGTGCCGCCACGCTTCTCGACCTCAAAGGGCGGTTCCGGTGCCGCGGGCGCCGAAAGAAGGAGCAAGCGGTCGTTTAATTGAGCGCGGGAGAAGGGTGCGTGCGAGCGGCGGACCACCCCAACTCGTCCAGCAGCGCCTTTGCCTCTTTGAGATCGGGTGTGTCGAAGCCCTCGGTGAACCAGCCATAGACTGGCGCAAGGAGGTCGAGGGCTTGGGTGCGGCGGCCCTGGTCGCGGCGCAAGCGGCCGAGGCTTACCGCGGCTCGCAATTCCCAGAGCTTGGCCTCCTGCTCCGCAGCGATGCTGAGGGCTTTGCAATACAGTTCCTCGGCAGCCTCGGGATGCCCCTGCCGCAGCAGCAGCTTGCCCTTGTGCCTATTCAGCTCCGCTGCGAACCAGCGCTCGCCTGTCCTTTCGACAATCTGCAACGCCTCATCCACCAGTAATGCGGCCTCTTCGACTTGCCCTGCAATCTCGACTGCCCTGGCCTGGAGACCGAGGTGAAAGGGAGCCCACGCCGCCGCCCCGGTGGCTCCGTAGGCAGTCGAACCGCTGCGCAATAGGAATACGCCCTCCGTCACCTCTCCATAATTGATCTTGGCCCAGCCGCGGTAAATCGTCCCGAGCGCCCGCCAATACTCGAAACTTTGCTCGGTCGATACCGCGATCAACTGTGCCGCCCGCTCACCCAGGACTGAGTTGTCTCCAATGAGCAAAAGTAGCCTCGCGCCAAATGCCAAAGTGACCGCCAGAGACGGCTGATGGCCGAGCGTTCGAGCCTCAGAAATGGCGGCATTGCTCCGCGCCAATGCCTGGTCGGGATAGCCAAGACAGAATAGAACACTTCCCAAAATCGCCTGTGAGTTTGCGTAAGGATCGACCCCGGCCTGATCGACGAGCGGCCCCTGTGAACCCGGAGCATGCAGCGCCAGCGCCTCTTCCAGATGCGATCGGGATGACGACAGACTACCGGTAAACATAAGAGTACGGCCGGTGGAGTAATGAGCCAGAACGAGCCTGGCGATATCGTTGCGCTGGCGGCTGAGATGCAACAAATCCTCGTCCATGCGCAGCGCTAATTCGAATTGGCCGCGGGTCGCGTAGTAAACCGATTGTCCGCGCGGGATGTGGAGGAACTGGGAGGGAGCCCCCAACTGCTCCCAGAGTTCTCGTGCACGCGCATAGGCCTGGCCGGTCTCCGGCGCGGAGAAACCTTTGACGGCTTGCAGCACGGCCCCCAAGGCAGCACAAAACTCTAGCTCCTGGCGGTGGCGTGCGACCTGGTCGGGTAACAGCGCCAACTGGTCCAGCCCTTTTTGAAATTGTACGGCCGCTTCTGCCATTGCCGAACGCGCGACGGATCTCCGAGCGGCCTTGCCCCAATAGAAAACGGATTTTTCGACCAGCCTAGCCTCCGTGTAGTGGCGTGCGAAGAGCTCAGGCTGGCTCTCCATCAACTCCGGGAGTTGAGCCTCCAGCGCCTCGGCGATCCGCCGGTGCAATTGCTGACGAGCATTGCGCAATAGGGTTTCGTAGGCGGTTTCCTGGACCAGTGCGTGCTTGAAGGTATAGACCGCATCGGGCGGAGTGCCGCTCTGAAATACCAGCTCGGAAGCGGCGAGGCGAGCGAGATCGGCTTGGAGCTCTTCCTCCGGCAGACCGGAGACCGCGCGCAACAGCGTATAACGAAACCAGCGCCCGAAGGCCGCGCCGATCTGTGCCACATGTCGCGCCGACGCCAAACGATCTAGCCGCGCCATCAACGAAGCGTGCAAGCTCGTCGGGATCGCGAATGCCGGCAGGGGGTCTTCGAGCACGTAGTGACCCTCTTGCTCGCGTATAAGCCCGCTCTCCAGCACGTTCTTGGTCAATTCCTCGACAAACAACGGCACGCCGTCGGTGCGCTCGACGATCTGGGCAATGACGCCATCCGGCAATGCGTTGCCGCCAGCGATCTGGGTCACAAGAGCGGTTCGGTCGAGCCGATCCAGGCGATGAAGCACCAAGATCGTCACATGCGGCTCGCCGGTCCAGGACTGCTGAAACTCGGGGCGGAAAGTGACGATCAATAGCACCGGGAGATTGCGGACCCGCGCAATAATGAGGTCGAGCAATTCGCGCGAGGTCGGGTCGATCCAATGCGCATCCTCTAAAACCATCACCACAGGCTGCCGATGCGCCAAGCCCTCCAGCCCGTGGATCAGTGCCTCCAATGTCCGTTCCTTCTTCCGCTGTGGACTGAGATTGGGCAGAGGATGACGCTCTAAGCTCGGCAGTGACAGCAGATCGGCGAGGAATGCCACATCCTCTTCCGGCAATGGCCGGCGGGCGAGCAAGGCCTCGAATTTCTCCAGCTTGAAAGCGGGCGGATCGGTGGGCGCGAAACCGGCGGCCCGCCCCATCTGGTCGATGAACGGAAACAGCGCGCTGTCCTGGCGATAGGGCGAGCAGAAATGGCGCAGTTGAATATGCGGCTCGGCGTATAGGCGCCCTTCTAATTCTGCGGTGACGCGCGATTTGCCGAAGCCGGGGTCACCCGAGACAAGTACGACCTGGCCGTCCCCCGCCTTGGCGCGCGTCCAGCGGCGCAACAGCAACTCAATCTCCTCGTCACGGCCGACCAGTGGGGTCAATGCCGAGCCGCGCAGTGCCTCGAAACGGCTGGCAACACCGCTAGGCCGGAGCACCTGCCAGGCCGGCAGCCGCGCAGCGAGCCCCTTGATGACGACGTCGCCCAGGCTCTCATATTCGAAGAGATCGCCGACCAGTCGGCGTGTGCTCCCGGCAATGACGACCGTATCTGGCTCGGCTAAGGCTTGCAGTCGCGCGGCCAGGTTCGGCGTCTCGCCAAAGACTGATTGCTCCTGTGCTGAGCCTTCGCCGATCAGATCGCCGACGACCACCAACCCGGTAGCGATCCCGACGCGCGCTTGGAGCTCGACGGATTTGATACCAACGCGACTGACAGCCTCGATCGCGCCCAGGCCCGCTCGCACGGCGCGCTCGGCATCATCCTCATGCGCCTGCGGATAGCCGAAATAGGCGAGCACCCCGTCGCCCATGTATTTGGCGACGAACCCGTCGTATTGCCCGATCACCTCGGCAACGCACTTGTGGTAAGCGCCGATCACCTCGCGCAGATCCTCGGGATCGAGCCGCGAGGCCAGCGCTGTCGAGCCCACCAGGTCACAGAACATCACCGTGAGCTGGCGGCGTTCGGCGCTCGACGATGCCAAGCCGCTCGGGTCTCCTTTCGCGACTGGCACAGTGATCGGGACAATTTTCTCCCTTCTCGAAGTGGGCTTCTCACGCAGGGCTGCAATCGCGGCGAGCAGTTTTCGGCGATGACCAATTGAGGTCACCCCCAGACCAATCAAGTCTTCAGCCGTGAGCTCCGGTAATACCTCGGCGTCGACATCGTTCTCGCGAAACGCCTGCTCGTATTGTTCGAGACCCAGAGCTTTTAGCCAGCGCATTATGTCCATCGCTGCCGTCTCGCCTGCGAGTCGCGTCAACTCGGGGTGTGACGCCGGCACTCGACGCGCCCACTATATCACCGGCGCCTTACACCCTTCCCCGGGCGGCGGCATGTGATCGATTTCACACCGTCGAATATCTTTATCCTAGGCGCGATGCGAGCTGGAGGGCAGGATACTCGAAGCCGCGTCGTCAAAACCGCGGGCGACGGCCTGCTCCTCAAGGCCGCCAGCGTCATCGACGCAGTGGGACTATCTCGCCGACGGCATGCTCGAGAAGAATCTGTGATCAAGCTCACACTCGGGGCGGGCCGGAAGCCTTATAATGCTTATGGTTTAAACAGGGAATTCAGAAATGGCAGACAGCTCCAATCCAATCCGCTGGATGCGTATCCAGGCTCGACCCGGTTCTCTAGCCGAGGCCCGCCACTATCATAAGCTCGCGCAACCCGAGGGGCGCTGGGCGGAGCCGGCGGCGATAGCGGACGGTATCCCCGAGGAAC
>Ga0306926_10000954_pt1 | contig 28151 bp, 22 predicted proteins | sample flu12Cox44000178_FD_203759 | JGI IMG/M metagenome (GOLD analysis project Ga0306926, IMG submission 203759) | Lab enrichment of tropical soil microbial communities from Luquillo Experimental Forest, Puerto Rico - flux8day.12C.oxic.44.000.178 (v2)... | ecosystem: Environmental > Terrestrial >...
TCGCCCTTGGCGACGCGCGCCATCCGCTCCCCGACGTCGATGAACTCCTCGGCCGGCACGGCGAAGAAGATGATCTCGCCCGCCAGCCGTCCGGCGGCCTCGGCATCGCCAAGCCCGATCGCGGCACCCAGCATGCCGGCGATCTGGGCGTTGTGACCGCAGCTGTGCGCCGCTCCGGTGGTGGGGTCGGCGAGCGGGTGCTCGGAGGTGCGCAGACTGTCGAGCTCGCCGATAAAGGCGAGCCGCGGTCCGGGGGTGCCGCCGGCGAGCCGTCCCTTGACCCCGGTGAGGGCGAGGCCGGTACGCGGCGAGAGTCCCAGGGCGCTCATATGCCGGGCGACGAGCGCGGCAGTTTTCACCTCATTGAAGCCGGTCTCGGGATTGCGCAGGATCGTTTCGCCCAGATCGATGATCGTGTCGGCGTGACGATCGATCGCCTCGCAAACCGCGCGCTTCAGCTGATCCTTGCGGCTCATCGCCGTCCGCCTGCGGTCAAGGTGGTGTGCTTGCCCATAACGCGGTCTCCTCGCTTCGGCCGATGTCCTTCAGCCGAGAGTATCCGGTCAATCCGGTTTCGGCGCAACGATCGCGGCCACAAGGTCGATGTACAACGAACAATTGTGTAGGTGATCTTGCATTGTTAAATCTGCGGCAAATCAGCAGCAAAACCTCTCGTATGGGTTGAAATTCTCGCGCCGCCCCGGCACCCGACCCGCTCGTCCGACGTGGCGCGTTTAGGAAACAGCTCTTCGCGCATCCGTACCGACACCGGTCCTTGGGCCCGCACGAAAGTCCGAGTCGACCGTCACGTTCGAAACAAATCGTAAGCCTTGTTCTTGTCATCAGTATGGCGGGCACAAAGACCCTCGCTCAGCACACGACTGTCCGCACTGAGATCAAAGCGAAAAATCCGTATAATAAAAATAAAATTTTTGCTATTAACGACTCTGAAATTAACGTTTACCTTGTTTTAGATTGACATTTTCCTGACGAGAGTTAAGAATTCATCAACGTCTCAACAAATGTTAACAATCGTTAAAGATTATCGGAGCCGAGTAACTCTGTTGTTCCGATGCAGTTCAATGACGCGAGGATTTCGCACACTTGGTTGCTCGCGGCGAGCGACCGGCGGCCAAAGTGCCAGATGACGAGACGGCCAACCCGATCATCGCCGAATGACCGGCCTTCTCCAGGGAGTATCCCGATGACTTTGATCTACCCTAACATCGTCCCCGAGAACAACCTCCGCCTCCCGGACGCACTAACGATCAAACACGGCCCAGCTCCATTGCTCTCGAGGTTTGTGCTTGAAGGTGACAGGGCCGCGCGAAGCATGGGCATCCGCTTGCGTCTTCGACATGATTTTCCCGAACTACTCTACTTTAACAAGGAGCGCATTGCTCGCGGTGACTGGTATCGTCTAGCTAATATGTTCCATCCTGAGTATTCCAATTTATCTCCAGAGAATTCATATTGGATATCCGGAGAGAACGAACATGGAGATATTGTAGTGACCCAAGCTGGTCGTATTTACTATTGGCCGGATTCTACCCTTGAAGAAGAGGCTCGGTTGATGTTCTATGCGGGGTGCGATGAGGGACACTGCTGCATGGTTACAGCGACAGACGCGAAGTCGATAACAGGGGTTGTATTTTATGGCGGTTCGGTCTGGGTTCGCCCGGATTTCCGCGGAAGGCAGCTCTCCACGCTTCTTCCAAGGTTAGGCAGAGCTTATGCGCTCGCGCGCTGGCCAGTTGATTGGGGAATTTCTCTAGTTGCCCCCGTACTGGTAGAAAAGAAGGTCGCCACCGGTTATGGCTACAAGCATGTCAGCTATAGCATCTCTTATCCCAATTCACCCTGGGGCGACATCGACTTCGCGCTAGTGAGTCTATCCGCGGCGGAGGCCTACGAGGATTTTGCCGATATGCTGACCACCAAGCCTTCCTTCTCGGAGGCTGTCGGCTCCGCGGGGATTTCCTCAACCATCCTGCGTGACGACAAGGTCACGAGAATCTCCTCCGAGGGCGTCTTCCACGGGAGCAACAACCGTTCATAGCAATATGGTCTCGGTATGCTCCGAGATACTTCGATCGCTGCCGTAACTTGGTCGTAACGTGGCTGGCCCGTGTCGGCCACAGACTTGTAGAAGTTGGTAACCCATGCCCCGTAATCTTTATCGGGAAGATTCTCGATTCGTTCGCCGATTCCATAAAATTGGTAGTCATTCGCGAGCCAATCGAACCCGTCACCGATAAAGCGAAATACCGGGTCCCTGCTGTGCGGTTTGACGCCGGCGATCATCATGCGCGAAAGCAATTGGTGATCTATCGCGAAGGATATTAAACTGGGGGTGAAATTCCCAAAGGACATTCTCCATTTTTGGGCCATTAATCGCAATGGATTTTCATAATCGTTGAATAGTGTCGAATAGTCTCTCGGTTCAACCACGAATTTTTGGCTTGGCGGTGGGGCAAACGCCGGGGCGCAGAGCTCTGACAGTCGCGACACAGCACCTTCGAGCGAGGCGGTGATCTCAGATTGCCATGAGGCATCGAAATATCTGATACGACACAACTTTACGCGCGACGACAACACTTGCTGCTGGACGGCCAGAAGCGCCGGCAATTTGACATTCTGCGGATGCAGCTCGATCTCAATTAACGAGTCATCGAAGAACTGGAACCTGATGAAGCCGAGATTCTTTACCGCGAACAGCGCCGCGTCGTAATCGGGATCGGGATCGCCCAACTCCGGCAAAAACTCGGCGCTGTCTTCGAGCACCCATCGCCCCTCGGATGTGACTAACATAGTAAGGCGTTTCACGACAGCCCTCGCAACGCTTAATCTGCACCGTCAGCTCCCGACATGTACGATTTTATCTAATGGGTGTTAATAGGATGTGAACCAGCGAATGGTTTATAACAAAGGACTGTCTTCGATCTGGTTTGGATCAGAAAATGGCGAGATTTTAAGTGTTTTTTCACTATTTTATTTTGATAAAAGCGTGATAGCTTGACGCTTTTCTGACGAGAATTGGACGATCTCATGATGTCAACGGCCTAGCTTGCTCAGACGATCGAGTGAAAGCGCGGAAGATCGCCCACGACGCGGCCGGCGGCCGGGTTTTCAGCCGTTTGACCGGAGCAATGTTGTCTTGGGTTGACCCCGCCCCAGGCGTGAACGGTTCATGCGCGAGGAACGGATGACCGTCGACGCGACCGTACTCTCGAGCTCGGGCAGACGGCAGGCGGCGGTCGCTCTGATGACAGCCACCGCGATGCAGGCTTTTGACACGACAATCGCGAATGTCGCCCTGCCTCAGCTCGAGCAGAGCCTGGGTGGTGGGATCGATCTTGGCTCCTGGGTTATGACGAGCTACCTTTGCGCCTCAGCCGTGACGGCCACCCTGACCGGTTGGTTTCGCCGTCGTTTCGGTGCGCGTCGGCCTTTCGCCGGAGCCATCGCTCTCTTCGTCTTCGCTTCGCTCCTCTGTTCGATCGCGCCATCGCCGGCCGCGCTGATCCAGTGCCGCTTGGTGCAAGGTGCTGCCGCCGGTATCATCCAGCCATTAGCGCAGGCAATTCTCCTGGATATCTACCCCAAGCAACACCATGGTCGCTTGCTGGCGATCTGGGGGGCGACGATCATGGCGGGCCCGATCGTAGGGCCCGTGCTCGGCGGTGTGATCACCGACCTTTTCTCATGGCGGTGGATCTTTGTTTTGAACGTTCCGCTCGGGATGATAGCGATCTTGGGTTTGGGGCAGGTTCCGGAGAGCATCGAGCCCCGGCTGCAAGCACGCATAGACCGCCTCGGAATTCTGCTCTTGATTATCGGCGTGGGCTCGCTTCAATTGTCTCTTGAGCGCAGCATTGGGCAGACTTGGCCCCCCTCGGCGGAGATAATCATCGAAGGAACTATCGCCGTTTCCGCCTTGTCAGCAATCGCAATTCGCAGCGTTCGATTACGTTTTTCATTATTCAGGTTCGAAGTGTTTCAAAACATAAACTTTACAACATCGATTGTTTACAATTTTATAGTAAGTGCGCTCCTTTTCACAACTATCGTGTTTTTGCCGGCGTTGAGCGAAGGTCCGCTCGGTTACGATGCGACGCGAGCGGGCCTGGCCATTTCTCCTCGCGGCATCGGGACGATGGCAATGATGCTCGCCGTCGGCTACCTGATCGACAAGATCGATCATCGTGCCTTGCTTGTCACAGGAATGCTAATTACCGCGGGCGCGTTCGAGCTGATATCGCAAATGCCGCCTGACCGGAGCGGAGCCTGGTTGGTCGGCGCGAGCGCGATTCAGGGGGTCGGCGTCGGGTTACTGTTCACCCCCCTTAGCACGCTCGCGTATTCGAGCCTTGCTGCCGAGCTGCGAACGGATGCCGCGGGGATCTACAGCCTCTTGCGTCAGCTCGGCTGCGCAACCGGCGTCGCGGCGATGACGGCCCTGCTGCAGGCAAGAATTCGGACTAACTATGTGGCGATCGTTGATCAGCCAGTGCTTGACGCCGGGTCGCCGTCCCACTTGCTCGACCTAGCGACCTTCGGCGCCTATACGGGCTGCTTTCGAATTATGGCGGTCATCACCGTGGTGATCATACCCGGGGTCTTTCTGTTCCACGTCCTGCGACCGGGCCCGGCGGTACCCACAGTCGTCTGATTGCCCGACGCCCACGTTCGGGTAACACCCGTCCCCGCTGAGCCCGCGAGTACTGAATAACTACAGGAACCTGAATTTCTGACCTGTTCGTTCCCTCGGCAGAACGATCCGGACCAGCGTTCCGTAACCGGCGCGGCTGTCGATCGTCAACGTTCCCCCATGAGCCTCTACGAGGCCCTTTGTGATGGGCAATCCGAGCCCGGTGCCGCCGTAGTTGCGTGTTGTCACTGGTTTCGCTTGACCGAATGGTTGCAACGCACGCTCCTGGTCTTCCTCACTCATGCCGATGCCGTGGTCTTCGATCTCCAGTACAGCAATGTCGGACTGATCAGCAACGATCCGAACATAAATCTGCCCCCCCTCTTTCGAAAACTTGATCGCATTGGAGAGCAGGTTAAGGAATATCTGCTTCATTGAGCGCTCGTCGGCCCAGATTTCGACGTTCTCGTCGGACAGCTGCGCCGTCAGCTCGATATCGCGGCTGCGCGCCCTCTCATGCACCATGCGCATGACCTCTTTCATTACATTTTGTATTTGTACTACCTCTTTGGCAAGTTCGACTTTACCAGCCTCGATCTTCGACATATCGAGAACATCATTGATAATCGACAGCAAATGAAGGCTGCTGGTATGGACATCCTTTATATATTCAAGATACTTCTCATTGGCGATGGGGCCGAATAGCTCATTCGAAATAACTTCGGAGAACCCGATTATCGCGTTGAGTGGAGTCCGCAGCTCGTGGCTCATGTTGGCGAGGAAATCGCCCTTCGCGCGGTTCGCCGCCTCGGCCTGACTGCGCGCTTCGATCAATCTCCGTTCGGACGCTTTGATTTCCGTTACGTCGGAGTAGATTGAGATGACAGCGCCGTTCGGCATTGCACGCCGGCGGATCTGCAACGTCCGACCGGGGGGCATCACACGCTCCTTGGTCGTGGGCACATCGCGATAAAAGAGATCGAGACGCTTGGCGACCTCGGTTTCCGGGTCGTCCTCGCCAAAATCTCCGCGGACTGCCTGGTGCGTTAGAATGTCGTGAAGCGTCGCGCCGACGGCGAGGTCGGCCGGCAGGTCCAACAGTTCGCAAAACCGGAAGTTCCAAGCGACCAGCCGTCCCTGGCTGTCGAACACGCTCAGACCCTCTCCGATATGTTCGAGCGTGCTTTGAAGCAGCGAGTTCTGGCGCTCCAGGGCGCGAACCCCGCGCCAAGAAAGGCTCGCGACAGCCATCGAGAGCAGCACGAATGCGACGAGCAGCGGCGTGCGCTCTCCGTACCATAAAAAGGTGCTCGCCCCATAAGCGAGGAGGAGCACCGCGCCGAGCCCAATTATGGCCCGCCCGAGTCGAGCGGTCCTTCTGCGGGTAACGGCGCAGGGCAGGGGCCGTATCAGCGTCGCTGCTCGGCCCGTTGCGGTGGTTAATCCGGGAAACCGCCGGACGCTTCCATTCCAGAGGCTCACGCGCCCTCCCCGCGGCAATCCAACCCGTCCGCCAGCGGTTTGCTCGACAGCGCCCGATCTCGGTCGCTGACCGGCAAGAGTGTAAGCCGGCGCGCCCCATGACGAAAACATTTCGCCCTCCCGGCGGCCCCGGTGACCCCCGTGGCTCGTCGCCAACGCCGAACGGGCGAACGGCTATTCACCGCCGCTGGCACAACGGCCGAAAATGACCGGCGTCGCCATCAATCACCGGTGCACCTGTCCAAATCTACCGGTTCGAGTAATTCGAATTATCCGGGATTCGGTAAATATTCTCTTATGACGTGTTGGGAATGGGATGTCGGGTTTGGCACCCTGCCCTTGGGACGCGTTCCTTGGTAGAGCACAGAGCTGAGCGGTCGCGTCAGCGGGCCCTTGGGCGCCGACCCTTGGCGATATCCTCGATCTCGACGGGTTCGCGCCGATTAACGTATCGAGCACAATGCAATTCTCCGCTATGCTCCGAGCGGTTACGGGTTCGTCCGAGGCGCGCCGGCCGTGGACCTTGCCCGGCGATCGTCAAACACATTTTCGAGAAGGACGATGCAGCTGAAATCGACAGCCAATGAGGTGGCAACGGGATCCGAAGCCGGGAACACTCCGATGGCTGCGGGGCTCCCGATCGGCCGGGCAGAACTCGAGAAGCTGGCGCGCTGGGTGCCAGCGAAGGAAATGGCGTTGCTCTTTGAGATCTTCGACCGCGCCCGAAGCGATCCCGATCTGACGAGGCCGGCTTTGCTCCTCTGCTTGGCCTATGCCGAGAGGGTCGCGCGCATGCTGGATCAGGACCCGTTCCCGACGGTCACCAAGAAAATCAGGGGCTGTTTGGACCAGCTCCGTCAAAGACACGGGCTCTGAGCGTTCCGAAATTTCCCCGCCGGCCGTTTGATTGCTTCCGCCGTCTATTTCGCTGCCGATTGCCGGCGCGGCACGGCTGAAGTATCCTCGAAAAGGCGCCCCGGTCGGCCAAGGCCGGAAGGCGTCCCGCGTCGACTCGCGAGAGGGCCTTTGTTAGAAGAGTGGAGGTTTTGATGTTCGAATATTTGGAACGTCAGAAGAAGCTGACGTTGAACCAGTGGAAGATTATCGCCACTGCAAACCTCGGGGACATGCTCGATTTCTTCGACTTCTTTCTGATTGGGTACGTGCTGGCGTTTATCCTCAAAGAGTGGCAGCTGACCTATGGAGAGTCGGCGGTGATCCTGATTTCCGCCGGTCTTGGCGCCGTTCCGGGCGCCTGGTTCTGGGGCTGGATGGGCGACAAGATCGGCCGACGCAAGGTGTTCATGATTACTGCTCTCAATGTCGCCTTGGCGACCGGCGTCATGTTTTTCACCCCCGACCCCGGGGGTTGGATTCCGGGCTGGATCTTTTTGTCGTTCTTCCGTTTCTTCGTGGGTTTCGGCAATGCCGGCCTGATCGCAGTAGACATTCCTCTGGTTCAGGAATTCGTACCTGCGTACAAGCGCGGCTGGGTTACCGGGCTGACAACCACCCTACTGCCGGCGGGCAATATTCTAGGTGCCGTCTCGGGGGCCTATCTGGCGCCGGTGATCGGCTGGCGCGGTCTGTTCCTGGTCGGCCTGACCCCGGCGCTGCTGGTTTTGGCGATCCGCTACTGGGTACCGGAATCGCCGCGCTTCTTGCTGCGCACCGGTCGGCATGAGCAGGCGCGCAAGGCGCTCGCTTGGGCCCTGCAGGTCGACCCGCAAGAAATCGAGGTGCCAGCCATCCTTGCCGAGGTAGAGAGGACGTCATGGCGGGAATTGTTCAAATACCCTCGCAGCATGGCTGCAGCCTGCCTCATCGCTCTGAGCCAGACCGGCGGTGCCGGGATCTTGCTGTGGATCACCGCCCTCTTCGTCATGGTACTTAAGATCACGCCGCCCGAGGCTTCGTATCTAATGATCTGGGTCGGTGTCCTTGGCATCGTCGGCCGGCTCGTTGCTTCTTGGATGTCGGATGCGCTCGGACGGCGCCCTTCAGGTTTTTTGATCGGCATGGGCGGGGCGATCACGATGGCGCTCGCCGGGTATTGGCACGATGTCTACATCGGCACGGTGTCCGTGTTCTTTCTGTTCATCATGGCCCAACGTTTCTTTGGTGACGCCAGTTACGCAATTATCGGGCCTTATCTAGCGGAGGTATGGCCGAACCGGCTGCGCGCAAGCGGCATGGGCTTTAGCTATGGCGTCGGTAATCTGGGTAAGATCATCGGCCCTCTCGGGCTGGCCTTGATTGTCGGCTCGTCCAATTATGTCAGCCCAAAGGTGACGCTCGACGCCCTCTTTCCGGCACTGCTGTTTCTGGCGTTCTGGTATGGGCAGGCAGGGATTATGTTCGTGCTCCTAGGCTTCGAAACCAGAGGCCGCTCGATCGAAGAGATCGATAGCTCTCTAAAGGCGCCAGTGGTGGGAGCGGTGACGGCGGAGGTGGCGAAAGCCTGACCTCGGGTTCCCCAGCGGGCGGTCAGCCTTCGGGCTCTTCCACCACGTCGGCGCTGCTCAAAATAAGTGGCAGGCCACCATGTGCTGCGGGGCGACCTCCTTGCGGACCGGCGCCTCGACCGCGCATCCCGGCATGGCACGTGGGCACCGCGGATGGAAGCGGCAGCCCGACGGAGGATCGAGCGCACTCGGCACTTCGCCGGTGATGGTCAGCTTCGCGTGTCTTTCGTCGGGATGAGCCGGTAGGGCTGCATTAAACAGGGCCTGCGTGTAGGGATGGAGCGGCTTGGCACACAGTTCGAGACTGTCGGCGAGTTCGACGATTTGCCCGAGATACATGACCGCAATGCGGTGGCTGATATGAGCCACGGTCGCGAGGTCATGCCCGATGAACAGATAGCTGACCCCGAGCGTCTGCTGCAAATGCTCGAGCTGGTTCATGATCTGCGCGCGGATCGAAACGTCGAGCGCCGAGACCGGCTCGTCGAGCACAATCAGTCTCGTCTGCGTCGCCAGCGCTCTTGCAATCGCGATCCGCTGGCGTTGCCCGCCGCTGAATTCGTGCGGGAACAGCCGCGCCACTTCCGGCTGAAGTCCGACGAGCTCGAGAACCTCCGCCACACGCTCGTGTAGCGCCTCGCGCGACAGGTCGGTGTGGATCTCCAACGGCTCGGCAACGATGTCGCCGACCCTCATGCGCGGACTGAGCGAGCTGTAGGGATCCTGAAAAACCACCTGGACTTCGCGGCGGTAGCGCATCAGCTCCCGACCCTGCAGCCCGGAGATGTCCTCGCCGCCGAAGCGGATCGTCCCGGCGGTCGGAGCCTCCTGCAGCAGGATCAGCTTCGATGTTGTCGTCTTGCCGCATCCCGATTCGCCGATCAGCCCCAGCGTCTCGCCCGGCCAGATACCGAAATCAACTCCGTCCACCGCTTTGACCCAACCGATCTTGCGCCGCAGCAGCACCCCGGTGCTGACCGGAAAATATTTCTGGAGGTTTTGCAGCTCAAGCAATGGCACTGACATATTCTTCCTGCGCTTGTCGTTCCAATAGCCAGCATCGCGCCGTCCAATTCGCGCCAACACGGCGATCTACTGGCTCCTGGCTCACGCACTGCGGCATAGCATGGGCGCAACGCGGGTGAAAAGCGCAGCCGGAGGGCAGCTGGGCCAGGTTGGGGGGATGTCCCGGGATCGCGTAGAGCGGCTCCTTGCTGCCGAGCTTCGGCATCGAACCGAGCAAGGCCTGCGTGTAGGGGTGCTTCGGAGACCGGAACAGGTCGCGCACAGCACCCTGCTCGACGATCCTGCCGGCATACATGACGGCCATCTTGTCGCACATCTTGGCGACGATGCCGAGGTTGTGGGTAACGAAGATCAGCGCGACACCACTCTCCTGCTGGATGTCTTTCAGCACCTCGAGGTACTGAGCTTGAATGGTGACGTCGAGGTTGGTCGTCGGCTCGTCCGCGATGATCAGCTTTGGTCCACCCGCCATGGCGATCGCGCCAACGACGCGCTGGCGCATGCCGCCGCTCATCTGATGTGGATATTCGCGCATGCGCACCGCCGGCGAGGGGATGCGCACCGCCCGCAGCAGTTGCTGCACCCGCTGCCGCAACGGACGACCGCGGATCGCTTGATGATAATAGGCCGGTTCGGCAACCTGGGTGTAGATGCTGAAGAGTGGGTTCAGCGACGCCATCGGATCCTGCAGGATCATCGCGATTTGCCGACCCCGGATCCGGCGCATCTCGCGTGGCCGCTTGTGGGTTAGCTCTTCACCGGCGAATTCGATGCTGCCTCCAACGATGCGCGCCGCGGACGGCAGGAGACCGACGATCGACAGGCAGGTCGTCGTCTTGCCGCATCCCGACTCGCCGACGAGACCGATCGTCTCGCCCTCGTTGAGCATGAAGCTCACATTGTCGACCGCTTTGACGACGCGGGCCCCGCCGAACGAGAAGTAATAGGTCTGCAGGTTCGAGACCCGCAACAGAACAGCCATCGCGGCGGCCTACATGTTACGCAGCTGCGGGTCGAGCCGAACCCGCAGCCAATCGCCGAGGAGCTGGGTCGCCAGCACGACAAGCAGGATGCCGAGTCCGGGAAACACGGTGAGCCACCAATCGCCGACCATCAGCATCGAACGGCCATCGGCCAGCATCGAGCCCCAGGCCGGCTCCGGCGGCGGCACGCCGACCCCGAGAAAGCTGAGCGAGGCCTCGGCGATGATGACGACGCCGATCGTCAGGCTAGCCAGCACCATCGTCGAATTCAGCACATTGGGCAGGATGTGGCGGAATATCACCCTGGTCCGCGAGCCGCCGGCAATCTCGGCGAGCTTGACGAACTCGCGTTCGCGCAGGCTCAGCACTTCGCCCCTGATGACGCGGGCATAGCGGGTCCAGTAGACCAGCCCCAAAATGATAACGATGTTCCACATGCTGGGGCCCACCATCGTCGCCAGGAAAATGGCAAAGACGAGGCCCGGCAAGGCCAGCCAGGCGTCGGTCAGCCGCATGATCACCTGGTCCACCCAGCGGCCGAGATAGCCTGCGAGGATACCCAAGGCGGTGCCAATGCTGCCGGCGACGAGGGTCCCCGTCACCCCGACGATCAGCGATACCCGAGCGCCGAAGATCAGCCGGCTCAAGACATCGCGGGATTGAAAATCGGTGCCAAGCAATGCATGCGCGCTGCCGCCCTGCATCCAGAATGGCGGCTCGAAAATCTTTGCGCCCGGGATCGGCTCGGTCGGATCGTAAGGGGCGATGAAGTCGGCGAACAGCGCGATCAAGATGAACGGCACCAGAATGGCGAGCGGCAGCACGGGCAAGCCCCGCGCCAGGCTGGACCAGCGCCGACCGACGCTGGTGAACTCGCTCTGAGCGACAGTTGCCGCTGCAGCATTTGTCTGCTCGGTGATGTCAACCATGGCGCACCTATTTGGTCAGGCGAATGCGGGGATCGATGTACGCGTAGAGAATGTCGACGATGAGGTTGATCACGACGATCATCATCCCGGCCTCCATCACGACCCCTTGAACGAGCGGAAAATCGCGCTGGAAGATCCCTTCATAGAGCAACCGGCCGATGCCGGGCCAAGCGAAGATCACCTCGATAATCACCGCTGCGTTGATCATGACGACAAGGTTGACGCCGGCCAATGTCAACACCGGGATCAGGGCGTTCTTAAAGGCGTGGACGGCCAGCACGACGTAGCCGGGCAGTCCTTTCAAACGCGCGAGCTTGACGTATTCGCTGCGCAACACTTCGAGCATGCTGGAGCGGGTCAAGCGTAAGAGCGAGGCGGCGAAGTACCAGCCCAGTGCCACCGCCGGCATGATCAGATGCTGCCAGCCGCCTTGCCCGCTCGTCGGCAGCCAGTGCAGCCACACCGAAAGCACCAGAATCAAGACGAGCCCCAGCCAGAAGCCGGGGATCGACAAACCCAAGAGCGCGACAATCTTGCCGACATTATCCCAAACACTATTGACTCGGACGGCTGACATGATGCCGGCCGGAATGCCGATGAAGAACGAGATCAGCGTGGCCGCCAGCGCCAATTCCAGCGAGTTGGGCAGACGTTGGAAATAGAGGGCGCTGACCGGCATCTCGTAGTTGAACGACTTGCCCAACTGGCCCGTGATGATGTTCCTGGCAAAGGCGAGGTACTGCACCGGCCACGGGCGGTCGAGCCCCCATTCGGCGCGCACCCGGTCGAGGTCTTCGGCGCGTGCGCCCGGCTCGGCCAATAAGGTCACTGGGTCGCCCGTCAGCCTGACCACGGTGAAGATAGTCAGGCTCAGGATGAACAAGGTGACAATGGCGTAGAGGGTCCGCCGGATCATGAACTGGCCCATCACCGCTCCTCTCGCGCGATCTGCTCACTTCTCCGCCGCCGCAGTCTCCGTCAGGGCGATGTCCTCCCACGGATAAGCGTAGCCGCTGGTGGCGAAGGTCGGGAACACATCTTGCCATTTCTTCTGTGCGATGCGCGGCCCAATCGCATTGACGAAAGCGTGGCGGAATACCGGCACGAAATAGTAGTTATCGAGAATCTCACGCTGGATCGCGGTGGCCAGGTCTTGCCGCTCTTTGCGGTCGGTCGAGCCCAGGTACTTGTTGAACTTGTCGTCTAGCTCCGGCACGCAGTTGCGGTCCTTGCCGTTGAAGCCGCCGCATTTCATAAAGGAATCGTACCAATTCGACCAGGTCCCGCCGACCCGTGCGGCATTCATGATGATCTGTACCCCGGGCCATTCCTTAAGGCCACCCTGCAGCCGTTTCAGGAAGACACCGCGCTCCATGACCTGGAGTTTCGATCGAATGCCGATGCTCTGCAGCTGCGAGACGATGCGCTCGCCCCGCGAATAATAGTCAGGTACTGGAGTAACCCAGGCGACGTTGAAGCCGTTGGCGAAGCCGGCATCGGCCATCAGTTGCTTGGCCTTGCCGAGATTGCGCTCCCATTTGGGCCATTCCAGGCCGTATTCGACGTCGTCATTGATCCAGTTGCCGTCGACCTTTCCCATCCCGTCGCATTCGGCCTGATTGATCGCGTCGCGATCGATCGCAAGGCTCACGGCCTGGCGCACCCGCTTGTCGTGGAACGGGTTCTTCGGGTCTTGAAAACCCGGAAATTCGAGCCACCAATTCCCCGAAACAACCGGTGCCAGCGTCAATTTCGGGTTGCTCTTGACCCGGTCAATCAGCTCGCCGGGCACAAAATACATAATGTCCGCCTCGCCGCGCTCGAGCATCGCGACGCGCGTCGCTGCTTCCGGAATGCTGACCATCGTGAACTGTTTGACGTGTACCGGGCGGTAATAGTCATCAAAAGCCTCGAAATCGAGCCGCACCCCCGGTTGCTGCGAGACGAGCTTGTAAGGCCCTGCGCCGATCGGCTTCTTCAGATATCCCTCTTGCCCGGCCTGCTCATAGTATTTCGCCGGAACCGCCCAGCCCGCGCCACTGACGTTGCTCGTGCCGAGCAGGATCGGAAAATCGAGAAATTGGTCCTTGAAGTGGAAACGGACGGTGCGGTCATCGATGCTTTCGACACCTTGCGTTTTTTCGTGGAGCACCTCGCCCCAGGCGCCGCGGTAGTGCTCATAGCTCCACTTGACATCATCAGGGGTGACTGGCGAGCCGTCATGGAACTTAAGCCCTGGCCGCAGCCGAAAGGTGGCACTCTTGGCGTCCTCGGCAAAATCGAAGCCCTCGGCCAATGCCGGGTGGTCGTAATGGACCTCGCGGAAGTTTTTGATCAGCGCATCTTGCAATGCCATGATGAAATTGTCCGGGCTGGCAGTGCCGTCATGCTGCTGCGGGTCAAGCCAGCGCGCCGCGATATTGGTGTGCCAGGCCAGCACCATCTTGCCTTTGGGAACGACCGTCTCGGCCGCGGAGCGGCGCACAAACGGCGTCGTAAGCGCGGTGGTCGCCAGCACTGCCGTTCTCAGTACCGTGCGTCGTGTCAGTGTCGTCATTCCCATTCTTTTCTCCTTTGCCGCCGCCCCATCCAACCAGGCATTAACCCTTGATCTCGATGTCTTCCCACGGGTAGGCGTAGGCGGTCGTGATCGTCGGAAACACCTCTTGCCATTTGGCCGCGGCGACACGCATTCCGATCGCCTGCATGGCGGCGTGCCGGAAAATCGGCACGAAATAGTGGTTCTCGAGGATTTCGCGCTGGATCTCCTCGGCCAATTTCTTCCGCTCGCCGATGTCGACTGAAGCCAGATACCTGGCGAACTTCGTGTCGAGTTCCGGTACGCAGTTGCGGTCCTTGCCATTGAAGCCGCCGCACCGCATGAAAGAATCGTACCAGTTCGACCAAATGCCGCCGACCCGTGCCGCATTCAGAATGATCTGAACCCCGGGCCATTCCCTGAGCCCGCCTTGTAGACGCTTCAGAAAGACGCCGCGTTCCATCGTCTGCATCTTCGCGCGGATGCCGATCGCCTGAAGCTGCGAGACAATGCGCTCGCCGCGCGAATAGTAATTCGGCACCGGGGTCAGCCAGTCGACGTTGAAGCCGTTGTGGAAGCCGGCCTCCGCCATCAGTTGCTTGGCCTTGGCTACATTAAGCTCCCATATGGGCCAGGGCATACCGTATTCGACGTCGTCATTGATCCAGTTGCCGTCGACCCGCCCCATCCCATCGCATTCGGCCTGGTTGATCGCATTGCGGTCGATCGCCAAGCTGACCGCCTGGCGCACCCGCTTGTCGTGGAACGGGCTCTTGGGATCTTGAAAGCCCGGAAATTCGAGCCAGAAGTTTGCCGAGAGGACCGGTGCCAGCGTCAGCTTCGGGTTACTCTTGACCCGGTCGATCAGCTCCCCAGGTACGTTATAAATGATGTCCGCTTCGCCGCGTTCGAGCATTGCGACCCGCGTCGTCGCTTCCGGCACGCTGACCATCGTCAGCTGCTTGACGTGCACCGGGCGGTAATAGCCTTCAAAGGCCTCGAATTCGAGCCGTACTCCCGGCTCTTGCGCGACGAGCTTGTAGGGCCCCGCGCCGATCGGTTTTTGCATGAACTCGGACTGCCCGACCTTTTCATAGTATTTCGCCGGGACGACCCAGCCCGCACCACTGACATTGGACGTCCCGAGCAGGATCGGAAAATCGAGAAACGGACCAGTGAAGTGAAAACGGATGGCGCGGTCGTCGACGATCTCGACGCCTTGCGTTCTTTCATGCAGCACATCACCCCAGGCGCCCCGGTAGTGCTCGTAGCTCCATTTGACATCATCAGGCATAACCGGTGACCCGTCGTGGAACTGGAGCCCGGGCCGCAGCCAAAAGGTGGCGCTCTTGGCATCCTCGGCCATCACGAAGCGCTCGGCCAGCGCCAGATGGTTGTAGCGCATCTCGCGGAGGTTTTTGATCAGCGCGTCGTGCAGCGCCATGATGAAGTTGTCGGGGCTGGCGGTGCCGTCATGCTGCTGCGGGTCGAGCCAGCGCGTGGCAATATTGGTATGCCACGCCAATACCATCTTGCCCTTGGAGACAACACTAGGCGCAGCGCTGGCGCTGTGCAGCAACGGCGCCGCCAGTGCGGGCGCCAAGATCACTGTTCTCAACACACTGCGCCGTGTGAGGCAACGGCCTGCGCCGGGCGACCCAGCTCGCGGGCCATCACCGGGCTTGCCCGACGGCGCGCGCAGGACGGGATACGAAACTGCCATGTGCTCCCGGACCGCCTGGCGGCCACGCCTCATCATCACCTCCCTTATAGGCGACAGGATAGTCGAGCCCTCCTGCACTGTCCAGGTGCACTATTTCTCGGACGTTCTTGCCACAGTTGCGAGATGCACCGCTGCTTGAGGTCTACGCTAGCTCTTGAGCTCGATATCCTCCCAGGGATAGGCATAGCCGGTCGTGATGAAACTCGGGAACACGTCCTGCCACTTCGTGGCAGCGATGCGCGGTCCGATCGCGTTCATGAAGGCGTGACGGAACACCGGGACAAAATAGTAATTCTCGAGAATTCCCCGCTGGATCTCTTCGGCCAATGCCTTGCGTTCGGCCGGCTTATCGGATGCCAGATATTGGTTGTATTTGGCGTCGAGCTCTGGGACGCAGAATTTGTCGGCGGCGAGCATGCCGCCGCATTTGATTTCGGACTCGTACCAATTGGCCCAGCTCGCGCCGATGCGGGCTCCGGTGAGCAGGATGTTGATCCCAGGCCACTCCTTCATCCCGCCCTGTTGCCGCTTTTGGTAGACCGCCCGCTCGAGTGTCTGCATCTTGCCGCGGATGCCGAGAGTGCTCTGGAGCTGCGCCAGGACGCGCTCGCCGCGCGAATAGTATGGCGGTGCCGGGGTCAGCCAATCATAGGCGAAGCCGTTGGAATAGCCCGCTTCGGCCATCAATTTCTTGGCCTTGGCGACATCGCGTGGCCATTTGGGCCAATCGAGCGCATTTTCGACATCGTCGTTGATCCAGTTGCCGTCGACCCGGCCGAGCCCGGCACATTCGGCTTGGTTCATCGCATCGCGGTCAATGGCCAGACTGACGGCCTCGCGCACGCGCTTATCGTGAAACGGGTTTTTCGGGTCTTGGAAGCCGGGAAAAGCGAGCCACCAATTGCCCGAGACCACCGGCGCCAGCATAATGTTCGCATTGCTCTGGACCCGCGCGACCATCTCGCCGGGGATAAAATAGACGATGTCCGCCTCGCCGCGCTCCAGCATCGCCACCCGCGTCGCTGGGTCGGGCACACTGATGATCGTAAAATTCTTGACGTGCACTGGCCGGTAATAGCCGTCAAAGGCTTCGAATTCGAGCTTCGTCCCAGGTTGCTGTGCTGCGAGCCGGTAGGGGCCGGCGCCGACCGGTGTTTGGACAAACCCGTCTTGTCCTACCTCCTGATAGTATTTCGCCGGCACCACCCATCCGGCGCCGCAGACATTGGCTGTGCCCAACAGCCGCGGGAAATCGAGGAACGCTTGTTTGAAGTTGAAGCGGACGGTGCGGTCGCCGAGTATCTCGACACCGTCGGTCCGGTCGTGCAGGACCTCGGCCCAGGCGCCATGGTAGTGTTCGAAGCTCCATCTGACGTCTGCGGGGGTCACCGGGTCTCCGTTGTGGAATTTGAGGCCAGCCCGCAGCCGGAAGGTGGCGCTCTTGGCATCCTCGGCAAATTCGAAATGCTCGGCGAGCGCCAGATGGTCGTATTTCTGGTCGCGAAAGTTTTTGATCAGCGCATCCTGCAGCACGTTGAGGAAATTGTCTCCCGTGGCGCCGCCGTCGTGCTGCAGCGGGTCGAGCCACCGCGGCGCGATGTTGGTGTGCCACGCCAGCGCCATACTGCCGCTCGGAACGACTTGCGCGGCGGCGTGTGCACTTCGCACGAACGGGGCCGCAAGCGCAGTGGTCGCGATCGCCGTCCGCAACACGGTTCGCCGACTCAGTGTCGTCTGCTCCATGGGTTCCTCCATTACGCAGCGGAGGAGCCGGGACAGTGGCGCGACGACTCGGTGGCGAACTTGCCGGGGCACGGCGCACCAGCCGCTCCACTGCCCCCTTCCTCCCAGACGCTCTCTTGCGAAAGCCTTGCACCAAATGTATCTCAGCCATGCATCTTTGTCTTGGCTATTTTGCGAATCGGGAACGACGGCCGCGCCAGGCCGTTCCATCAGAACCTGGGGCGAAGCGACATAGAGCGGTATCTCTGGTATTGTTCGGTTAATGGCGGGTCGTGGCTCCCTCGTGACCGGAGGCCTAATCGGGTGTGCTGCCACCGGTGGCCCGCGGCCCTCGAACAACGGTTCGGGAGTTGCGGACATGGCTATCCGAAATCCCATCGAGTGGGCCACTGATCAACTCAAGCTTGCCGGGTTAGTCGTCGGATCGGCGAGCCGTGCCGGGGTCGGAGCCGAGGAGGGCTCGGACACCCCGCTGCCGGAGGTCCGTCGCCTTGAGATAGTCGATCTCAGGGATGTCTTGGCGAGAGGCTTCGACGACTTTGCGGCTTACCGAACCGACGTCATCTTCCTCTGCGTCGTCTACCCGGTCATCGGCCTCGTAATGGCGCGGCTGGCGTTCGGTTATGGGATGCTGCCGTTGCTCTTCCCGCTCGCGTCCGGTTTTGCTCTCGTCGGTCCGTTCGCGGCGGTCGGTCTCTACGAAATGAGCCGCCGCCGTGAGCAGGGCGGCAACGTCGCCTGGCCGGACGCGTTCCGGGTCATCGGCTCGCGCTCATTCGGCGCTATCGTCGTGCTGGGCCTGCTGCTGGTTGCGATCTTCCTCTTCTGGCTGGTCGCCGCCGAGTCGATCTACGAGGTAACCCTTGGTCCGGAGCCTCCGGCGTCGATCGGCTCGTTCGCCCGCGACGTGTTCACCACCGGCGCGGGCTGGACCATGATCGTCGTAGGTGTGGGCGTCGGCTTCCTCTTCGCCCTCCTGGTGCTGGTGACCAGCGTCGTGTCGTTTCCGTTGCTGCTCGACCGAGACGTGGGGTTCGGGGCGGCGGTATGGACATCGGTGCGCGCGGTGATCGTCAACCCTGGCCCGATGGCCATTTGGGGGCTGATCGTCGCAGCTGGCCTCGTTATCGGGTCGATACCGCTGTTTCTCGGTCTGATCATTGTCATGCCCGTTCTGGGGCACGCTACTTGGCATTTGTACCGCAAGGTCGTGCCGCGTTGACATGCCGACGGCATAAGGGTCGAGGACCGGTGGGCGTGGGTGGGGCCGTTGAGCGCGCGCCGATTTCCCGGTTAATTCCCGGATCCGGGCCTTAACCGGGAATCTTCGCGGTTTCCCGGGGCAGAAATTCCCGGTTCCGACGTGGAAGTTCCCGGCTCGGGCAGCATCGGCAATTATGGTCTAAGTAATTGATATTAAAATAAATAACTGGATCGGTCAAATCCCTCGAACGAGGTATTTCAAATTTCCCGGCTCAGCGAAGGTCCCCCCGCCGATTAACCCGCCAGATCGGCGAGGGCACCCACGGTGATCGGCTTGAACGGGGCGCGCGGGCGATAGGTGCCGATTTCGGCGATCGGCTTGCCGCGCACGTCGGCGGCGATCGCCGCAACCACCGGGCCGCAAATCCGGCCTTGGCACGGGCCCATCCCGCACCGGGTGAAGGCCTTGATCTGGTTCGGGCCGGAGGCGGCGAGCCGCGCCGCGCTTCTGACCCTGCCGACCGATACTTCCTCGCAACGGCAGGCGATGACCTCGTCCGCGGCCGGGATCAGGACCGAGCGCGACGGACGATAGAGCCGATCGAGAAACCGCCGCGATGCTCGTTCGTGGTCAAGCGCCGTTCGGATTGGTGCGGCGCGCCGGTCGCGCTCGTCCCCGCCGATATGCCCGAGCCACAGCGCAGCATCGAGCGCGGCGAGCCGTCCGGTCAGCACCGCAGCCTCGGCCCCCCAAATACCTCCGCCATCGCCGGCGACCGCAATGTTGGCAAGGCTCGTCTGCCCCCAGGCATCGAGAGAGGGCCGCCAGCAGAGCTGGGCCTCGTCCCATTGATGCCGCAGCTGCAACGCCAGGCTGACCTGGACGTTCGGGATGATGCCTTCGTGCAGCAACAAGTAATCGGCGGCAAACTCGCCATCCTCCCAGGCGACGCGTTCGAGGCGCCGCCGCCCGACCGCCCGGAGCCCACGCACACCACGCCGGATCGGTATCCCGGCGCGCTTGACCGCCGCGATCAACCCCAATCCCTTGGTCAGCAGCCGGCGGCCCGTCCACAAACCCGCGAGTGGCCGTATGGCCTCGAGATAATTTTCGATCGGCGCGGTTTCGAAGAGTGCCGCCGGCGCGGCTCCGGCACATGCGAGCTGGGCGGCGACTAGGTAGAAGAGCGGTCCCTGTCCGGCCAACACGACACGGCCTTCTGGCACGAGGCCCGAGGACTTCAACAAGATCTGCGCCGCGCCGGCCGTCATGACGCCGGGCAGTGTCCAGCCGGGGATCGGCACCGGCCGCTCGAAGGCGCCCGTTGCGAGCAGGATCCGGCGCGCGGTTAGGGTCTCGGTGCGGGCAGCGGTTTCGAGGAACAGAACGCCCTCGGGATCGATATGCCACAATGTCGTGCCCGGCCGGTAGTCAACGCGGCTCGCCTTGAGCGCCGCCACGAGGGGCCGGCCGGTGAGATAGTCCGATCCGAGCGGGGTGTCGGGCTCAGCGCGCTCGATCGCCCGATAAATCTGGCCGCCCGGCGAACCCTGCTCGTCGATCAGCACAGTTTCGAGCCCGAGCTCGTCAGCGAGCGCGGCGGCGGCCATGCCAGCGGGACCTGCGCCGATGATCGCGAGCTCGACCGTCATTCTACCTTGGGATCCATCATCCGCGCTCGCATCTGGCGGCTGATCCGCATTCCCGGCCGCACCTCTATCATGCAGCTTTGGCGGTTCGCCACACCGTCGATCTCCGCAAGGCAGTCGAAACAGACACCCATCATGCAGTAGGGCGCCCGCTCGCACCCCTCGACCGGCGTCTTGCGGATGCTGTCGAACCCGGCGGCAAGCACTGCTGCGGCCGCGGACGCGCCCGCGGGTACCATAACCGCACGGCCTTCGACCGTGACCGCGACGGTCGGCCGAGGGCCCTCAGGCCGCGGCCGAAACATCGAACCGCTTGGCTGAAAGGAGTTCAAGCTCGGGGTCGAGCGCCCCGGCGGCCACCATCGGCGCGAAGAGGTTGGCATGCGCCCCGGCGAGAGTGACGCCGCTGTGACAATTGGCGGTGAAGGCACCGGGGAAGCGCTCCGACTGGTCGTAGATCGGCAGTCCGTCCGGCGGCATAACCCGCAATGCCGCCCAGGCGCGCACGATCTGCAGATCGCGTAGCCATGGGAACGACAGCACAGCACGCCGCGCAATGGTCTGCATCACTGCAGGCCTTTGGCTGGTATCGAAACCGGCATCCTCCTGGCTGTCGCCCAGCATAATGGTGCCCTCGACCGTCTGGCGGATTGTCGTGATCGGCATCGGCAGGACCTGCCGGGCGCGCTCGGTGACCAGAATCTGCCCCTTCAGCGGCTTGACCGGGGCGGAGAGCCCGAATCGCCGCGCCAGGGCGGCGTTGCCGAGCCCGGCAGCAGAACGACTTTCGGCGCGCCGATCTCGCCACCGGCGAGCTGGATACGGAAGTCGCCAGGTGCTGCCCCGGCCTCGGTCACCGTGCTGTTTGGAAGGTAGCGTCCGCCGTTTTCGTCCGCTGTTTTCGGCAAAACCCTGGTGCAGCGCATGAAGCAGGTTGAGCGGGTTGGCATGCCCGTCATAAGGCGTCCACGACGCGCCGCTCACCGCCGGCCCGAGCCCAGGGAGCATTTCCGTAAGCTCACGGCGATCGACTATCCGGTAGTCGAAGCCGAAATTGCCGGATTGCACCCGCATCCGCTCCATTAACGCGTGGCGCGCCTCGATCTCGGCCTCGCCCAGGCAGAGATGCACGCCGCCCGGCCGTTTGTAGTCGACGGCGATCCCGGTCTTGGCCTCGAGCTCTGTCGCGAGCGCGGACCATTCCTGTGCGGACAGCCGTGTCCAGCGTTGATAATGCGGCGCGCCGTCGCCCTTGCTCTGCACCCAAATGAGCACCGAAATTGCCACGCGAGGCGCGGAACGCCACGTCGCCCTCGTCGAGGAGTGCCACCCGCAGACGCGCGCGGACGAGACCGTAGGCGATCGCCGAGCCGACCAGCCCGCCGCCGATTACGATCGCATCGTAGCGCTCCATTTAGCTGCCCTGTTTCGTTCCGATGTCGTTGCGAAAGTTAGGTCATGGATGCTGAAGGCCGGCTGAGGGCATTTTGCCGACGCCTCGGTCGTGCATGGCGCGGAGCGGCTTCAGCACCGCGAGCGCCATGATCGCGGCGGCCACATTCATCAGCGCGGCGACGAGAAACACCGCGCGCCAGTCACCGCTCGCCGCCGCCAGTACACTGGCGAGCGGCACGAGCAGTGAAGCGGTGCCCTTCGCAGTATAGAGCAGCCCCGCGTTGGTCGTGGCGTATTTGACGCCATAGACATCGGTACAGGTCGAGGGGAAGAGGGAGTAGATCTCCCCCCAGGCGAAGAACACGACCCCGCTCAGAATCACGAACAGCATCGGGTCCCGGCCGAATTGGCTGAGCGCCCAAATACCCGCGGCCTCGAGACCGAAGGCGATGAACATCGTGTTCTCGCGGCCGATCTGGTCCGACACCCAACCGAAAAAAGGCCGCGTCAGTCCGTTCAGCACGCGATCGATCGACAGCGCAAAGGTCAGCGCCGGGAGTGTCAGCCCGAGTAGCGAAACAGGAATCTTGGCAATCTGAAAGTCGTTCGCTATCGGGGCCAGTTGGGCTGTCGCCATCAGACCGCCGGCGGCGACCAGCACGAACATCACGTACATGACCCAAAAAATCGGCGAGCCGAGCACTTCCAACGGCGTGTAGTCGCGCGCCGTCTGACGCAGCCGCGTCGAGGGCGGCGCCTCGCCCGTCACCGGCGCTCGCAACGCCAAAGATAGCACGACCACGACGAGCCCCTGACCGAGGCCGAACCATAGGAATGTTGCTTCGTAGCCGCTGGTCTGGATCATCCCTTGGATCGGAATGATCGTCAGGGCCGATCCGGCGCCGAAGCCGGCGGCGGTCAGGCCGGCGGCGAGACCGCGCCGATCGGGAAACCATTTGAGGGCATTGCCGACGCAAGTGCCGTAGACCGCGCCGGCGCCGATCCCGCCGATCGCCGCGGCGAGATAGAGTACCAGAAGTGTGTCAGCGGCTGAATTGATCGCCCAAGCGAGCGCGACAAGGACCCCACCCACGAAGACGACGATTTTTGGCCCGAAAGTGTCGACCAGCCAGCCCTCTACCGGCACCAGCCAGGTCTCGGTCAGAACGAAAATCGTAAAGGCGACTTGAATGGCGGCGCGACCCCAATGGTATTTCTGGTCGATTGGGATGACAAACAGGGTCCAGCCATATTGGAGGTTGGCGATCATCACCATGCAGACGATGCCGACCCCGAGCTGAACCAGGCGGACCGCCGCCGGCGCCCGAGCGCCTTGGACATGATCGTATGACATCGCGAAATCCTCCCTTGGATCGTTTTGCCATTCTGATCGGCAAATATTAGCATCAGCCGGACGGAGCAAGAGAGTGCATCTATCGAAAAAGGTTCGGCAGTCGATGGGAGGGGTCGGTCTGGCGCCTCGTTTGAGGACCCGATGAGCTTTATCGGTCGAATGATTGCCGGTACCCGTGATCTCTCGTTCGGCGGGCCGCTCGGCGCCCTGCTCGAGCGGGCGGCGCGCCACATTCCGACTTGGTATCCGCACGGCGACGGCGAGAGCCGGGAAGGTGACCCACGCCGGCGCATCGCCTTCACGATTGCGGTGATCGCGCTCGGCGCCAAGATGGCGAGGGCCGACGGTGCGGTAACCCGCGACGAGGTGGCCGCCTTTCGCGAAATCTTTCAAGTCCCGTCGGGCGAGGAAGATCACGTCCGACTGGTGTTCGATCTCGCCCGCAAGAGCACTGCCGGGTTTGAGAGCTATGCCCGCCAGATCGGCCGTCTGTTCGCGAGTGATCGCGTGGTGCTCGAAGACCTGCTCGGCGGACTGTTCCATATCGCCCTCGCCGACGGCCGGGTCTGCCCGGCCGAGGAAACCTATCTTCGCGAGGTCGCACGGCAATTCGGCCTCAGCGCGGGTGAGTACACCCGCATCCGGGCGCATCATGTCGGGGTGGAAGATGAGGGGGTGGAAGATCCGCACGCAATCCTCGGCGTCGGTCGGGACGCCTCCCTCGGCGCGATCCGGGAGGCCTATCACCGCCTGGTGCGCGCAAGCCATCCCGACCTCGTCATCGCTCAGGGTCTGCCACCCGAGTGCATTGCACTGGCGACCGCCCGAGTGGCGCGCATCAACGCCGCCTATGACCGGCTGGCAAAGGGCGGGATGTCGCCCCCCGCATGACCCTGCCGACGGTCCGCGAGCGGCCTTCTCCGAACCATCAGCGACGCAGCGAGCCCGCACGCATCGACATGCTGGTGCTGCACTATACCGGCATGAAGACGGCCGGGCAGGCGATCGAAAGGCTGTGTGATGCTGCGGCGCAGGTCAGCGCCCACTATGTCATCGAGGAGAACGGCACGATCTGGCGGCTCGTTCCGGAGAGGCGTCGGGCGTTTCACGCTGGGCGCTCCTGCTGGGCGGGCGAAAGCGACCTCAACGACGTCTCGATCGGGATCGAGATCGTCAATCCCGGCCACGAGTGGGGCTACCGCCCGTTTCCGGAAGAACAGATGGCCGCGGTCGAGTGTCTCTCAGGCGCTCTTCTCTCACGCTTCGCGATCCCGCCGCACCGCGTCGTTGGTCATTCGGACATTGCGCCAGACCGCAAAGCCGACCCCGGCGAGCTCTTGGACTGGCCGCGGCTCGCGCGTGCCGGCATCGGGATCTGGCCGGAGCCCCCGACCGACCTCGCCCACCGCCGCGGCCGCGGCATCGGGGTTGGTGAGCGCGCCGGTGCGCTCGCCGATCTCGCCGCCATCGGTTACTGTGTCACCGCAGGCGCCGAGACCGCGGTCGTCACCGCCTTCCAGCGGCGCTTTCGTCCCGAGCGTTGGGACGGTCGGCTCGACGCGGAGACCGCGCAGCGCCTCGCTCAAGTGCGCGCCGCCTACGACCGCGCTCGGCGGCGCTAACGGGTATCGAACCGGATTTCGAGCATACCGGAGTTTGTGTGTTGGGAGCCGGGAGGCTGGGGTGGAGTTTGGAGCACCACCCCCTGGATGCCCCCTTCCGCGGGCGTGACAAGAAAGCCGAATCATAGATGTTGATTTTATGCTGATTCCCGAAAGAGGTACGAGCTAAGTTGGGGCGCCGGACCGACCAAGGGAACCCCCGAACGCGTCAGCCGGGCGGATCGCGACTGTCAATTGAGCCGCGACGGGCCCCGCCTCTCCGCGCGCCGGCGGACGATCTGACCGGCGTGATGATGGGCGATCCGCCACTCATTGTCTTCGCGGACGAACAAGTTGCTTGCGGCTAGCGTACCGCCGTCGAGTTCTTCCTCGCACAGCACCAAGGCGACATCCCCGTAAAGGAACACCTGCTCATCGAAGCAGGCGATGCGCGGAGCACCGGGGTTCGACAGAATTCCCTCCCAGCTCTCTATGATCCCGGTCCGATCCTTGAGCGCGGTCCATCCCGGATGAAGACAAGCAACCGGTACCCGGCGGGCCCACAGTGCATCCATAGCGGTGAGATCCCTGGCCGAAAACGCGCGGTAGAATTCGAGATTTGCGGCGAGCACTGCATCGCTATCGGTCATCGCTTTCCCCGGGTTTTGATCCGGTGCAGGATAGGACGACGGCTCCTCTGGCGCTACCCGGCGTCGTACAATGCCGTTCCGATCACCGGACCGGGAGGCGACCCGCTGGCGAGTTGCTGGGCTCGCTCCCTTTACCAAAACGGTTTCCCTGGCCCTGCATCAGAGGCTGTCACACTGAAGCAGAAGGAATACGCTTGTCACATATCCGGCATCCCCGAGCCACCCTTGCCCGATCGCCAACAAAAAAGCGCTAGCCCGACAGCGAAAACGTCGAGATTGTCGTGAACTCGCGGGCTTGCGCGTCGGGGCGCGCGGATTGTCGGGTGGACGCCTTGCGACCCATAGGCCGCTGAAGCGCCTCGGCTATCTTTTTCTCCTCCGTACGGGGCTCACGTCCCGGACCGGTGATCCACGACCGGACACGATCGCGCTCCGAGATTGTGAGGTGTTTCACACTGGCAGGCGTTCTGCCTTCGATCAGAGCGCGTGGCGACGCCAACGCCAACTCGCTGCCTATGATTTGGGCAGATTCTGATTTCCCCGGCACACTTCAAACCGAGCCGATGTTTTCCAGGGCTTGGCCTTGATCTTGCTCCAGTGTCGGTGCCGGCCGACGGGGCCGCGATAGGCATGAAAAAGGGAGACATCAGAATGCTGAACAGGATGTGGCAGGCGATGGTTACCGCGGCCGTGATCGCAGGTGCGGCGAGTGCCGCTACCGCCCAGACCCAGGGGACGATCAAGATCGGCGTTCTCCATTCGCTGTCGGGAACGATGGCGATCAGCGAGACGACCCTTAAAGACACCATCCTGATGATGGTGGACGACATCAACAAGCAGGGCGGGCTGCTCGGCAAAAAGGTCGAAGCGGTCGTGGTCGATCCTGCCTCAAACTGGCCGCTCTTTGCCGAGAAGGCGCGCGACCTGTTGTCGAAGGAAAAGGTCGCTGCCGTGTTCGGCTGCTGGACCTCGGTATCGCGGAAATCGGTTCTGCCGGTCTTCGAGGAACTGAACGGCCTCCTGTTCTACCCAGTGCAGTACGAGGGCGAGGAGAGTTCCCGCAATGTCTTCTATACCGGAGCCGCCCCGAACCAGCAGGCAATACCTGCCGTCGAATACCTGATGGGCGCCGAGGGTGGCACGGCAAAGCGTTGGGTGCTCGAAGGGACCGATTACGTCTATCCGCGCACCACCAACAAGATCCTCGAGGCTTTCCTCAAGTCGAAGGGGGTAGCGACTGACGACATCAAGATCAATTACACGCCGTTTGGGTATTCTGATTGGCAGACTGAAGTCGCGGCGATCAAGAATTTCGCCTCAGCCGGTAAGAAGACCGCGGTGGTGTCTACCATCAACGGTGACGCGAACGTTCCGTTCTACAAAGAGCTGGCCAATGCCGGGATCAAGGCGTCGGAAATCCCGGTCATCGCGTTTTCCGTCGGCGAGGAAGAATTGGCCGGTATCGACACCAAGAACTTGGTTGGCCACCTCGCTGCCTGGAACTATTTCGAGTCGGTCAAAAACCCCACGAATGATGCTTTCATCAAGCAATGGCACGACTTCATCAAGAACCCGAAGCGAGTGACCAACGACCCGATGGAGGCGCATTACATCGGCTTCAAGATGTGGACGCAGGCAGTCAGACAGGCTGGCGCCACGGATGTCGACGCGGTGCGGCAGGCGATGTATGGCCAAAAGGTGAAGGCGCCGAGCGGCTTCACAGCGGTCATGAATTCCAATCATCACCTGTCCAAGCCGGTCATGATCGGCGAGATCCGGCCTGACGGACAGTTCGATGTGGTGTGGCAGACGAAGGAGGCGATCAAGGCGGATGCCTGGAGCCCCTATCTTCCCGAGGATAAGGGTAAAATCGCCGACTGGACTTATCCTTGGGTCTGCGGCAATTGCACGGAGCCCAAATACAAGGATTAAGAGGCTCTGAGGGTGACGGCCCGGTGAGTCCATCGCTGGCGTGCCCCCTGCCCCCTCCCGAGCAGGGAGGGCGGCGCGCCGTGATTGTTCGACTTCCTCGGCTCGCCGGGCTCATCCTGCTGCTGCTCGCAACGTCGGTGTCGGCAAAGGCCGATGATTTCGCAGCGCTCGTCGGAAACCTCACCGGCGACAGCTTCGTCGAGAAGGAGGCCGCGGTCATTGCGCTCGGCGCGCTCGGCGACCCCCGTGCGATTCCGATTTTCGAGGCGCTGAGCGATGGACGGCTCTTTAGGAGCGCCGATGGCCACGTCGTCATTTCCGTGACGGACGGTGGGACAACGAGAGCGCGCGACGCGGTGACCGGCGACGACATTGCCAGTGTCGATCCCGACAGCCTTGGCCGCATCATCGTCAACAACCGCCTGCGCAGAGCGATCGAAGGCGCGCTCGGCGCGCTGACCCTGTTCAGCACCGATCCTGTCTCCCGGCTCGCCGCTGCCCAGGATGCGCTGAGGCACCCCTCGGCTCCTGAGGCCGCGTTGCTCGAAAAAGCGATTGCGGTCGAAAAGGATCCGGAGATCCACGCGGCTATGCAGCAGAGTCTCGCCGCCGCCCGGCTAATGTCGGGCAGTAAGGAAGAGCGGCTCGCCGCGGTGCGCGCGCTAGGCATGACGACCAACCCGCAAATCAGGAACCTGCTCGACGAGTTTCGCGCCTCTGCGGATACCGATCCGGAACTGCAAAAGGCCGCCGACGCTGCGCTCGCCTCGATCGGCGATCGGCTCCGGCTGGTCGGCATCGCCGCCAATCTGTTCCAAGGAATCA
>Ga0306926_10000955_pt1 | contig 28138 bp, 28 predicted proteins | sample flu12Cox44000178_FD_203759 | JGI IMG/M metagenome (GOLD analysis project Ga0306926, IMG submission 203759) | Lab enrichment of tropical soil microbial communities from Luquillo Experimental Forest, Puerto Rico - flux8day.12C.oxic.44.000.178 (v2)... | ecosystem: Environmental > Terrestrial >...
TTGAGGAGGTCGTCCAAGATGCCAGATCACACTGCCGCTCCTTGCATCCGTTGCCGGGAACTCGTAGATGTCAATCAGACTGCGATCGCCATCTGCGTGTTCTCCCGCACTGTCGGAATCGATGAGGTCTTGCGGTCACCCCAAGATCAGGTTTACGTCTGCTCAATGTGCGCCGATGCCATGGTGAAAGGCGACGAACCGCCAAAGACTCAGCCACTCAACTATCTCGTCTTTCATCAGATCAGAAACATGATCGCCAGTGACCCTGCGATTGGGATGAGCGCCTGGTTAGAACTGCGACGCGCGGCCGGTCTTCCCGTCCCAGCGCTTACCGATCCGGCAATCGCGCGTGCGTGGAACGAGTTCCGCCAATCGGTCTCGAGCGCGTTGCCCGTGCTCCCTGGGCCGGAAATACTGACGCCTGCGAGAACGCTGCGAGCGGGATAGGCATTACGCACGCCAATGCTGAAGGGATGGCTCGATTGGCGAAACATGCCCATTACGCTCGTTGCTCCCGACCCGAACCGCGGAGAGAAGGGCCCGGAAAGCTGCTCAGGCGCGATGGGAGAAACGCGGGGGCGAAGGGGTATAGAGTCGACCCGATTTATGTCCCTGCGGATCCATTTTCGCGATTCTTGAACATTAACCCAGGTCAGATGAAGGAGCTGGGGAGTTTGACTGGAAGGGATTGAAGTGGCTGGGTAATATCCGAATGCCAGAGGAGACACCATACGTCCTGTGTGAGGTTCAGGGCTGCGGGTTTCTTCACATGCCCATTCTGCTCCCTTGGTCCATCCCCATGGGAAGCGATTTAGGTCCAGGATCATGGCCGTCGAATGATTGGCGCGCCTACCTCATGTGTCCCGGATGCGGGCAGCTGTTGCTTTGCAGCGCACAAGATGTCCGCTGGAAAGAATTATCCAAGCTGGACCAAAGTTTACATTCAGGCTTGCAGTGGATGTGCTTGAACACCCCCTGCGAGATAGAAAATTGCGAAACCTGGACACAAGTGTACTTTCTGGCCCGTAGAACAGCCTCCTCCGCTGTCATAAGAGATTCCCTCGAGCACAAGGCCGTGGGGAAAATGAGCTGTGGACACGAATTTCATATCGGCGAAGCTAGTCAGCTAAGCTGGCACGACACCCCAATCCCTCCAGCCCCCGATTGATGGAGCTTTTAGGGATTTTTCCTAGACATTTGCCGGTATGTGCTGCGTTGAACCGGGCGTATGCTCGTCTAGCCTGAACCTCTTGGCCGAGGCCCTTAACGGCCGTCCGCCTTTCTGATGGTAAGGAACGCGGCGACCGTCCCCCGACACCTAACGTCGCCGCTCATTATTCCCCGGGAGCGGAGATGTGCTCGACCGTAGTACCGCAATCCTTACAAACCAAGCGCGAATGACTACATTGCGCAATCGCTAGTTCATGCCTGTACTGTCGTGCCGTTCCACCGTCCGGAGATATCTCTTTCGCCAGCCCGCTCCGCACGAGCTGCCGCAAGGTCTTGTAGACGCAAGTGGAACGATACGTTGAAGTTCCCTGGATCGTGTGGTGAGTTCGTGTTGCAGTCCCGAAGCTTATTTCGCTAGAACCGCCTCCGACGCTACATCAAATCATCGACCGCTTTACAGGGATTACCCGCCCTGCTCCCGCCTTCGGGCTGCAATCTAACAAGGCCAGAGCGTAGGTTATGTCCAATGGCGAGCGAACAGGCAGAAAGCGACGAGGCCATTCATAGTTTGAAAGCCGAGATTGCGAAACTGAGAACACAGCAGATCGCGGCGGAGAACGTGGCCGCAGGCATGGGCCCGACGAGCGAGGACTCAGAGCAATACAAGGAGCGAGCCCTGCGGCTGAGAATCTTGGTAAGGAAACTTGCCATTCTCAACGGTGGATAGCGGCGCCAGCAATGACCGCCCCACTTTCGGAGCGATTGCCCTCAGCGCAGCCAGTTCTAGGGCGTTCATCTGTGCGGCCATCTGAGCAACACAGCATTGGTGGTAGTCGCGGAGGTCGCTCAGGGCTACACGGTTAGTCGCATACGGTTAGGTAATGTAAAGAGTCTTCTTACGTCCTCACCGTATCGGGCTCGTTCTTCCGTCACATTGCATGAAACTAGTCTCGGAACTATCTTCTCCTGCAATCCTTTGTACAACAGCCCGGATTCGTTGTACTCCTAGGAGGAAAACGGTCGGGGTATTATGGTCGCGGCGCTTATTGGCATAGCTTTCGAGCACGACTCTTTGAGATAATGTCGGCCCCTCATGACGCCCGAAGACCTAGTGCTGATGGAGCGGCTCTGCACTCAGATCAAGGAAGAGAAGAATCCGGTAATTTTCGACAAGGTGCTAAAGGACCTTCTCAAGCTGCTCGAAGCGAAGCACCTTCGCACACATCCTGAACACAAAGAAGAGCTAGAAGGATCGGAAGCAACGGGATTCGAGAAACCTTCGCCCACTAGCGACTAACCAGGAAGGGTGCATACTGCCCTGATGGAAGTCCTGCCTGACTACGATCCAATCTTGAAGGACATGTTGGCTAGGACATCCGCGTCTATTCGGATGAGCGAGGAACTTGTCAGGCAGACGAAGGACTGCTGGAGTAAAGCAGTGTGTTACGAGCAACAAAAACTGAAATCGCTATCGAGACCGAGTCGAGGCAGAAGTAGTCTCCAGGCTTGCGGGCGTGAAGTTGCGGCCAGTTACCGGCAGAGGTGCCGACAGGCGTTCATCTCATCAAGGTTCAAACATCGCCGCGAGCCGTCAGGCCGGTGCTTAAAGTCACAATACCTCGCGCAATGATTCCAATGGTCCGAATTGCGGCTACACAGTATGCAAGGCTGTGCATCACGCCCGTCGCCGACCCCGACGGTGAGCAAGAAGAGCATCAAAGGGAGTCTCAACGCAACCCCCAAGGGAACTGATTCCGGGGGACCGAAGCTTTACGTATACGGCAATCTGAGGGCCGCACCGTTGGTCCAACGAAATCAAAGAAATGACAGTCAGGAGACTTGTGGGGCGTCCCTGCACCACGGGAGCTCGTGTACCCATGCAGTGAATGTCCTTTCATTCGAGATTGTTCAAGGAAAAAAGGGGACGCCAGCCGCGAACGTCACGAAAATGTGAGGTCGGGATTTCCCATTTTTGATAGTTGGTGTTATCGCCTGCATCAGTTACTTCTACCTTGAATTTGAGCCATTGTTAATCTGCTGCCTGACTCCAGTGACTGCGCGTTTGAGACCAGCACAATCTTGCCGATCACGCCTCCCGCCCCGAGCAACTCTTGTGCCTGTCTTGCTTCGGCAAGAGGAAACCGTTGGGCGACGATTGGCTTGATTTTCTGCTCTTGAAGGAGATCCAACAGGGCAATCAAGTCCTGTCGAAACAATGCTGGTTTCAGCCGCTTGAGGGTTTGGATACTGTACGGGATCATCCGCTTCCGGCCTGGCAGAAACCAGTTGCGAGCGATATACAAGCCGAGGATAGCGGCTTCGCGAAAGCGATGCCGACCACCGGTTTGACCTGAAGCCAGTCGGCCCTTACGTAGCTTGGAAGTGAAACCATAAACCACGATCCTGCCGCCGGGACGGAGAGTTTCGCGGGAACGCCAGAGATTGTTGCCGCCGATGCCGTCAAAGACAACGTCCACACCCTGGCTCGTGAGCCGGTGAATCTCTTTGACGAAGTCCTGATTCTTGTAATCAATCGGAATGCCGCCGAGATTGGAAACGGCGGATGCCCCTCGCGAGGAACACGTGCCGTACATTTCCAATCCGACAAGGCGTCCAAGTTGCAATAATGCCGTCCCGACTCCGCCGGCCGCACCGTGAATCAGCACGCGCTCACCGGGCTTGACCTGAGCGGAACGGTGCAGCATCTGATAGGCGGTGATGTAGTTCAGAATGAGGCTGACAGCCTCTGAAGGGTCCGAACCAGCTGGCACAGGGACCAGTTCGCGTTTCGGAAGGCACACGCACTCAGCATACGCACCGCTGATCGGCATCGCGGCAACAATCTGGCCAGGTTCAAGCCCAGAGACACCGTCGCCGAGTCGATCCACCACGCCAACCAGATCCCACCCCGGCGTGAAGGGCAGCCGCGGCGTTTCGGGATGAACGCCTTCGCGTGCCAATATGTCGGGCAAGGAGACGCCTGCGGCCAGCACCCTCACCCGCACTTCGTCAGCTTTTGGCTCGGGGCACTCCCCTTCAACTACCTGCAATGCATCAGGTCCGCCGTAGTGGGTGACAATGATTCGCTTGTGTCTCACGAAGCAGCCATCCTCTGGATGGGCCAGATTATGGGCCTTGCGGGTAGCCATGTCTGTGATCAGGCTCACAGTCAGCCATCAAGAAAGGAGTCTAGGGGCGGGATTCGACGCACTACTCGAGAATACCTTCCAAATCATCCTCTGACCAGTCGTCCGGCGGAAGCAAAATCCCCCAAATGTTCTGCGACCGCTCCAAACAAATCCCACAGAGCCGAGGCTGCTCACGATTGACGTAGACCACTGTGGCCTTCGCGCTTTTACCTGTCAGCATGACTCGAATATCGACAGTCATGCCAACTCGCAGTGGGATGGCAGTCGAAAGAAACGCGCCGTGAAGATTGACGACCTCAGTTTCGCCCTCGCAGTTCAAAGGTTCAGAAATGCCCTGAGCCTCGATAGCCACCTTGAGGCGGACTCGGGTACTTCTTCGGCGGTCATGACCTGGGTCAGTGGGCATATGCCACCTGTCTATGCTTCGTGGTTGGGGATGGATCGCTGGATTCGGGCTGGGATCATACACCCCATCGGTAGGTGGGCGCGCACAAATTCCCGCTCCGGGCTGCGAGGAAACGCGAATCGGTCTGAGGTAACTTGCCGTGCCACTGTTTTGCGAGGATGATGCCGTCGCATAATCACGGTGGTAACACTTGGAGAGGATGAGGAGGAACAACGATGAGCGCTTCGATGAAATTGGTGCTAGGGATACTGACGGCTCTGGCGATGCTGGCACTCACATTTGCGATACCACGAGGGGGGGCACTTCGAGATGCACAGTTAGCTACGTACCCTATGACAGTCGGAATATGGGCGATTTTTGTCCTGCTTTTCGTTAAGTTGAAATAAAGAGCGTTTTCAGTCTTCGGTGCGTCCTGCGATCGCAGCTTTGCAGGTGCATAGCAGAAGTGGCTGCCCGGGGTGTAAGCAAGGCTGCCCCACGGGCCACATGTGCAAGAGAGGGCAAAAGTAACGAACGCAAAGGATGCTAGGACGGCGGAGTCGGCACGTCGAACGGCACTTGCGATGGGAGAGGTGGGCATATTAAAACCTAAGAAATCTCCCACTCTTGCACCTAAACGCATCAATATGCATTGTCCTGCAAACGCGGAGGCTTGGCCATCAGGATAGGCGCATCAGACCGCAGCAAAACGCACTGAATTCCCAACCAACTGACTCCAGAACTGACACCCGGCCGCAACTTCCGGTTTGCTAACCTTCCACGAACAGGGTTCGTTTGCTGGCAGGACAGTTACTAATGGGACAAAGAGATTTGCCAGCAGCAGAATGCCGGAGATAAACTGAACGCCAAAGACAAGGGCCGGTGGGAGCACTGGCACAAAAACTCTAACAGGACCTTCAGGCGGGGGTACTGAGCATGAGAGTGCTCCTGGGCAACACGTGGCGGGTATCCGTGCTGGGTGTAGTCCTCTCTCTTGTCGTCCTGCCCTCCGGGGCCGATGATCAGGCACCGAAGCAATCAACTCGGCATGTCCCGGTCGTCGAGGACCTGGTCCAACTGCTGCAGGCGCGACCAGACTTGCGCGCAGCGCTCGAAGGCGCAATTCGGACGGCCGACCTCCAGGATCTTCGGGACATGGACTCGTTCCTGGCCTATCTGGACGGTCTCGTCACGTTCATCCCCACCGCACACGAGTTTCTCAAGGGGTTGAACTTCCGCTACATCGTCGACCAGGCGCCGGGGGATCAACTGAACCGCGATAGGGCCTTCAATGCCTGGATGCACAAGCTTGCGGAAGCCTGGGGCCAGTTCCTGGATACGCCCGCGTCCGCGTCGGGCATCCCTTCGTTTGTGGCACGACCGCACTTCAACATCGGCGATTACTTCGTGGGACCGAGCGGCTGGCTCACCTTCAACCAGTTCTTCGCGCGTGAGGTAAAGCCTGGCAAGCGGCCGATCGCAGAGCCCTGCAACGCCAGGGTGATCGTGTCGCCGGCTGATGCCACATTCTTAGGCAAGTGGGACATCGACGCGAACTCGAAGGTCACGGTCAAGGGCGTCAGCTGGCCGGTTGCTAAGCTACTGGACGGCAGCCCATACCAGAACGCGTTCGAGAACGGCATCTACACCCACAGCTTTCTGGATCCCGACGACTACCACCGTTACCATGTGCCCGTTGCGGGTGAGATCAAGGAGGTACGCAACATCCATGGCCGCGTTTACGCGGACGTGATTCGGCGACCAGACGGCACTCTCTACCCGGCCGACGGTGAGACGTACCAGGTCGACCAGGAACGAGGATTGATCGTCATCGACTCACCCGAGGTGGGGCTCGTGGCCGTTTTGCCGGTCGGGATGGGCTCCGTTTCCTCGGTCAACCTGACGCCCGAGGTTGGCGCCAGACTGCAGAAAGGCGACGAGTTCGGCTTCTTTCTTTTCGGAGGCTCTGACATCGTGATGCTGTTCCAGAACAAGAAGGTCGTGATCGACGCTCAGGTTGGGAAGAAGTATCTGCAAGGGCAGCGCATCGGCGAGATCCGCTAACTTCTAACTGGTGTAGTAGAACCCCTATCTGTTTAGAGCAATTCCCCAGGAATCAGCAAAGTGACGATTGGACGAAAGACCTCTGTGCCGAAGGCGGAGAAGAAGTTGGGCATGGCGAGGTTGAATTTCAACAAAGTTGCCATTGCATCCGGCGCACGACTAGTGCCTTCGTAAATTCCTTAATACCGCCACACCACCACAGATCTCGCTTCATCGGATTGGGCACCCACTTCACGGGGGTGTGCTTAGGCCAAGCTGCCCTACACGGATCACGGTGTTAAAGCGGATTTGTGGGTGGACTCCCAGGTGCGGACCCTGCGGCGAGCTTCGTCGAAAAGGCGTTCGAAATTGCTGAGGCGGACTCTCCGTGAGGTTTCTGGGTCTAGGGCCTTCCACAACGGGTCGTATTGATAGAAGACCTTCAGATATTTTGACTGGTCAGTGGGCGCGGCGGAATCCGTGCCGAACAAAAAGCGATCCGGATAACGCTGGATCAGATCGGCCCATTGCTTGGTGGCCTCTGGGGTGGCGACGATATATTTGGCGACTTCGTCCCAGGAGATGTCGGTATAGACGTTGCGGAAGTCGGGATCGCGCAGGATCGCTTCGATGAGCGCAAGGTGCTTTGTCGCAGGCACGACTATGCGGCCAAGGCCTGTATGCGCCCAGATAATCGTGGTATTCGGATGGCGCTTGAAGAGGGCCTTTATCTCGTTGAGGTAGGCCGGCTCGGTGTCCGGTTTCGTTACCGTGCTTGCGAAAGGAATGTCGATATCGTTGTGAAGGATGACAATGAGGCCTACTTCAGCCGCGAAATCGAGGACACGATCAAGCGCCGGGTTCCGAAGGCTGGCGACTTCGCCCGGAATCTTCGCAGTCACGAATTCCTTGTGAACAACGAATTCACCAATGCCCGTGAACACGCCCGGGAACGTGTCGAGCACTCTGCGGATATGATCCGCCGCATACATGTCCGTTGGGTTAAAGCCAGTGATCATGGGATCAAAACGCGCCTGCTGCTCTTTGGTCAGCGATCTATATGCCATGGCAATCGAAGCGTCGGTAAACGAGTAGTAGTACAACGGAGCGTCAGAGTGCAGGTAATACGTCGGGGCACGGTCGCCGTCAGTGCGGTTCGACCACTGTTGCTGCAGCGGAACGCCGAAGATGGCCACGCGTCCAGCTTTGGTCCCCATCATGTTCAAAAACTCGTGGATATTCGGCCCTTCTTGAATATTGTTGGTCAAATGAAAATGGGAATCGTTGAATTCATAATTGTTGGTCTGCGAGCAGGCCGGGGCGCTGACAAATAAAAGAAAGGTGATCGGCGCAACAATCTGCATTCGCTGGGCGCTTGGTAGCAGAAATTTTTTCATAGGGAAGGAGATGATAGGTCGATTTCCAGCAGTTGGGCAAGGCTAACCAAACCCCCTGACATTCCAAAAACGTCTCTCCTGCGGTGGCCCAAATTCACTGATTCTGGAGGCATGAATGCCAGGGTTCTGAGTTTTCCAGAAAGATGGTTTTGGAAGCGGACTTGAAGGTTTTCGGCCCAATCTCCGGAACGCCGACTCATCGGGAGAAAAGTCCGACAGCTTAAGTGAGGCTGACCGCGCTGCCAGACTGCGAGGGTGGGAGCGTTGGAAGCGTTTCCTCAAATCCAGCAACGCGTACGGGTGTAAGAGCGCTAACGACTCCAGTTACAACAAAATTGATGCACAGAGCGATAAACCCTGCGTTCAAGCCAAAGTAAGGGTCGCGCCCTGTGAGCATCAGGAATACGACGATGGAAATGCCGGCAGCGATTCCAGCAAAAACGCCAGATGTGGTCGCTCGTCTAGAGAAAAGGCCGAGTACGACTCCGGGAAAGAGCTGAGCCACTCCCGCTGACCCCATCAACCAAAGCGATACAAGGCTCAGAGAGCTGTAGATCGCAAGAATCACGGCTCCCGAGGTGAGTACCAGGACCATGATCTTGGCCAGCTTCGCAACCTGCTGGTCGGTCATGCCGGGCGCCAGAATAGGCCGAAACAGATTTTTTGAGTACAGGGTTGCCCCAGTGAGGAGTTGAATTGCAGCCGGTACCATCGCCGTTAGGGCTCCTGCGCCTCCAACGATGCCCAGGAACCAGGCCGGGAAGGTTTTTCGCACCAACGTCAACAACGAGAGATCGCCGTTGCTCAGGCCGGGCATGATCAGAAGCGCACTAAAGCCGACGCAGAACATGAGCGGCATGGTTATGGCGTAAAGCGGCATAATCACGGCGTTACGCCGCAAGATTCTGCCGCTTCGTGCAGTAAAACTGGCGGCGAAATATTGTGGCCACATGTAAAAACCAAACGAAATCAGCAGAACCGTTGTCACGTACCAGGCGTGACCAAGGTTTTTCGTTGCTCCGGGCATAGTGAGGTGACCAGGGTTCGTCTGCGCGAAGGTCGCGAACATTCGACCGATGCCGCCGAAGTAGACATGCGGTACCGCGAATCCGATAAAAACGGCAGTCAACAACAACAGAAGATCCTTTATTACGCTAACCCACGCCACCCCCCGCACTCCACTCATAAATACAAATCCCGCCACCAAAGCGAAGCCGACAATAATGGCCGGCGTACGATGGATTGCTCCAAAGCTGGCTATTTCCACGATCAGGCCCAAACCCGTGACTTGTATCTGCACGTAGGGGACGAGAGACACAACTCCAACCAAAGCCACGAAGGCCCCCAAATATGTGCTGCCATATCGCACCTGGAAGAAATCAGCTTGCGTCTGCAGGTGATACTTGCGCCCCACTTCCCAAATGAGTGGAAGAATGAAGAACGAAACCACATAGATCAAGGGCGAGTATCCGAGAATATACAGGACCGGACCGCCCTTCGAATAAGCCCAGCCGCTGGCGCCAAGGAACGTGAAGGTTGTAAAAATCTCCCCCGCCATTAACAACCAAACCAGCACGAGGCCAAATCCCCGTCCCCCGACCGTCCATTGCTCAAGATCCATTTTGTGATGAAATCGAGCAAAGAACCCGACAACCGAGCCTGCTGCCACAATGCCGGAAATGATTGCCAGCGCAACCAGACTGGGGTTCAATCTGTGCCGCCTTCTTCACTTCGAGTATCGAGGGCACGCGGCTCTTCCAGCCTATAGGCTCCCCACATGCATAGAGGCGTGAGCAGTAGCCACGAAATCAGCCAGAAGAAGTTAAAGGGAAGGCTAAGAACCGTGGGATACACGCGGTCCCACAGAGCAACAGAAAAGCAATTGGCAACGAAAGGAACCAAACCGAGGAGAATCGCCCCAAGCGACGGCCGTTTCACGCCCAGTCTCCCTCAAGCCAGGTTGCGGAATTGTAGCAGGATTTCCAAACGCCCGGATGCCGAGCTGCAAGCTGAGCGTTGGCCATTCCAAAACCAAAAGTGGTTCTGGAAAGTTCAGAAGCCGCGCTTTCATATCAGCAGAATCAGTGAATTTGGGCCACCGCAGGAGAGACATTTTTTGGAATGCCAGGGGGTTTTGATGCGGCCAGGTCGAAACTCACAGCGAATAACACGAAGCATTTACGCCAGCTCAGACCCGCACTCTCTAGCCGCAGAATTGGCTATTTCGTCGCAGCGGATGTTGTCCTCATCATCAGCGTGTCCGCGCACCCACTCTCATTCGACGTGATGCAGTTGTGTGAGCCGGTCAATTTCCTCCCACAGCTCGCGATTCTTTACCGGTTGGTTTCCCTGCCGTCTGACTCTGTGGACCCAACCCTGAGTTTTCCGAGCGGATGGAGACCGCATTTCCAACTCGGACAGCACCACAGCAGCCACCGGCAGCACAGAAGAGCCAGGCAAGGCGGAGGCTTTTGTCAATTAAGTTGATCTGCCTGTGGTAGATTGAGTCGGCACGGGCCCGTAGCTCAGCGGTTAGAGCAGGGGACTCATAATCCCTTGGTCCGGGGTTCGAATCCCTGCGGGCCCACCAGATCTTTCCCTTTGTTTTGAATGAGATTGTGTTGCTGTCTCAATCTGAGATGCCCCTCGCGCATGGTCCGGTGTAGTAAAAGTGTAGTAGTCGAATCGCAAAAATCGACGAAATCGGGATTCCCGAGGTGAACCAAACTCCCACCTAGACTCCGGGCGTGATAATAGGGTGGGATTTCAGTTTGCCTTTGAATTCGTAGGACTCCCCAGCCTGTGCGACGCGCGCATCTGCTCAAGCTTCAGAATTGCATCGCGGCGATACTCGTCGATGGCCTTTGAGTATCTCTTGAGAATGCTGTGACTCGAATGTCCAATCATTTGTGCCACGAAGAGGTCGGGTACTCCTGCGGCGCTGAGACGACTTGAGTGGGTGTGGCGCAAGTTGTACAGCCAGAAATATTCTATTCCCGCGTCTTTGAGCGCTTTTGCCCAAGCTTTACGAATACCCTTTGCCGGCTGTCCCGGGTTCCGGAAGTTAGGGAATACAAATGGGGAGAAGTCTGACCCAAGTAGCTCTCGCCAACGCAACAGCTCCGCCTTGCACCTCGCTGAAAGCGGAATGCTCCGGATGCCAGCACGCGTCTTTGATTCCCGCACCCGGACAACATCATTTATGAAGTCAATAGCGTCCCACCGCAGTGAGAGCGCTTCTCGATGAGAGCGCATCCCAGTCTCCAGGATGAGGACGATCAAAACACGAAGATAAGGCACCGCGACGGCAATGAGCTTTTCCTCTTCATCAAAACCAACGATGTGCGGAGGCCTGGGAGCTTGCTGTTTTAAGAACTCAATCCGCACAGATGAATTACGGGGGATCAATTGCCTGCGTTCTGCAAGACGCATCATCCGTCTCAGAACTCTGAGATCGTGGTTGATTGTTGCTGGCTGCACACCCTCGGCCAATCGATCTTTTTTGTAATCGTCTATTTGCTCCGTAGAAATATCGGACAACCTAATACCTGTTAATTTTTCCATGAGCTTCTTGATCGAGGATTCGTATCGCTTTCGAGTACTCTCCTGAGGCACGTTGGTCTGGAAGTCGTCAGCCCAGTCCTGGAAATGCGGCGGAGTCGATCGTGGGAGATGGAAACGGCCTTCGAAAACCTCAGTTTCCCAACGGGCAAGAAGCTGTTGCGCCTTACGCTTATTCGATGTGTGGGTGCTCTTACAGTACTGCACCCCGTGGATCATCACGGCCATCATCCAGTTGTGACTACGCCTACGTTTGTAGAGACTACCCATTGCTTCCGCGTTTATTGAAATATATAGCTTTGGGAAATGTCCATCAAATCTTGGCGGCCGATGAAAAAGTTGAGGTTGTAACGAATAGTCCTTTTGTTGCCTTATGACGATCCAGACCTCCGAAAAAATCACGGATAACCGCGACATCTTTGTCCGACAGATCTAGCTCTCGCGCGGCCTGCGATCCAAACACGGAGACAACCGGATTTCCTAGGAACTGCAGAATCTCTTCCCGAACGGTCAACAGACCAGGTCGATATTCGATTTGCACAATAGTTCTCATGGTCCCGGATTGCCTGGCTCCGATCAATCGTTGGGTTGCACGGAGGCTCTCTTAGACTCTGCCTCTGGCTCTTCGCGCCGAGACTCGGCGCAACCAGAGCTCCGTCATGCTGGAACTCCGAGCTTGGAGAGGAGCCACTGGGTCAACATCACGTATCCGACCAGAATTGCAACCATCCAAACCCATTCAGGCATGTTTCAGTTTCTCCTGGCCGCCAACTCCTAGTTTACGAAGGAATGTCATCATGGGGCACCAGTTGGTGAAACCAGACTGGAACAGGTTCAGACCCACAAAGGCGGTGAAGAGATACCAGTACTGATTGACCCAGTGCCCAAGGGCCAATGAAACGAGGACAAAGAGTCCAGCGATCAAGCGGAGCGTGCGTTCAATCGTCATTGTCTAGTCTCCTTAATCGAAATCATTGCATTACTTCGCACCGAGGCAATTCACATTCGGCAATGTTCTCCGGTGAGTGAGGATGCGGCGGCGTTGGTTGTTTTCGCTTCTGCGATACGTAGTAGAGAACTGGCACGGCCATGCGGGACAGAACGGTCGATGCGACTTCACCCGCCATAAGAGATAGGGCCAATCCCTGAAAGATCGGATCAAACAGAATGACGCTGGCGCCTACCACCACTGCTGCGGCCGTCAACAGCATGGGGCGGAAGCGTACGGCTCCCGCGTCCACGACAGCTTCCTCCAGCGACATCCCCTGCGAGCGGCGTAACTCAATGAAGTCAACGAGAATGATGGAATTGCGCACAATGATGCCTGCGCCAGCAATAAAACCGATCATCGAGGTGGCCGTAAAGAACGCGCCCATTATGGAGTGAGCCGGAAGAATGCCGACCAGAGTCAATGGGATCGGAGCCATGATGACCAGTGGGGTAATGAACGACCGGAACCAACCGACGACCAGCACATAGATGAGAACCAATACGGCGGCAAAGGCCAGGCCAAGATCCCGAAACACTTCTATCGTGATATGCCACTCACCGTCCCACTTCATTGAGTAACGGTCTGTCCGTTCAGGCATTGCTGTGCCTTTGTATTGCTTGACCGAGTAGCCGTCCGGGAGCTTGATTTCGTCGATTGCATCACTCATCTTGCCAATGGCGTACACAGGGCTCTCTTCCTCTCCCGCGACATCTCCTGTGACGTAAACGGCGGGTTGCAGGTTCTTGCGGTAGACGCTGGTATCGATGGTGGACTGATTCAGGCTGGTCACTTCCTGCAAAGCGATCAGACCACCAGTGGGGGTAGAGAGTTTCAGGTTCGCCAGATCCTGTATCCCTGAACGATCGGCGCGTGACAAGCGGACACGAATCGGTATGTCTTCGCGGGAGTGCGGATCGTGCAGCAGACCTGCATCGGAGCCGCCAAGCCCGATCTGTAGGGTACGGGTTACGTCGGCTGCCGAGATGCCGTGCAGCGATACTTTATCGAGATCGACCTTGAGGTCGTACTTGCTTTGTGGATCTTCCACGTACCAGTCCACGTCGACCACGCCGGGCGTCTGCTGAAACACCTGCTTGATTTGCGATGCGAGCTGAATCTGCCCCTTGTAGTCGGGCCCATAGACTTCGGCGACCAGCGTTTCTAGTACAGGAGGTCCTGGTGGAACTTCGGCAACCTTTATGCGGGCACCGAACGGCTGGGCAAGCTTCACCAGTCCGGGACGCAAACGTCGGGCGATCTCGTGGCTCTGCGCTTTCCGATCGTGGCGCGAGAGGAGATTCACCTGTATGTCAGCCTGATTCGGCTGACGTCGCAGGAAATAATGCCTCACTAGTCCGTTGAAGTTGTACGGTCCTGATGTGCCGGAGTAAATCTGGTAATTCGTCACCTCGGGTTGCTGCCCGAGGTATTGTCCCAAGGTTTGTGCGACCCGCGTGGTTTGCTCCAGGGGCGTTCCATCGGGCATGTCGATGATGACTTGAAATTCGCTCTTATTGTCGAACGGCAACATTTTCACGCGAACCCATTTCAACGGAACAAACGCGACAGCCGCCAATAGGAGGACGATCACGCCGCCGAGAAATAGCCATCGCCGCTTCGCATCGAGGATCAGCGGGTTCATTACTCTGCGGTAGACACGCGTGGTCCAGCCTTCTGCTTCGTGATGTTCCTGCCCACTGTCTCCAGCGTAGTGCCTGAGTAGTCTGAATGCAGCCCACGGCGACACCACAAACGCAACCACCAGGGAGAACACCATTGCAGCCGACGCACCGACAGGAATCGGACGCATATAAGGCCCCATGAGCCCACGCACAAAGGCCATGGGAAGAATCGCTGCAATCACTGCAAAGGTCGCGAGAATTGTAGGGTTTCCAACTTCATCGACCGCTTCGACAGCAACAGCGACTAGGGAGCGTCCACGGCTGCCGGGTAGACGGAAATGTCGAACGATGTTTTCGACGACGACAATTGCGTCGTCCACGAGGATGCCGATGGAAAAGATCAGAGCAAACAGCGTCACCCGATTCAGCGTATAGCCAAATAGATAGAAGATCGCTAACGTCAGGGCCAAGGTGACAGGCACGGCCAGCAACACCACACCTGACTCCCTCCAACCCAGCGCCAACGCAATCAGAAGCGTCACGGAGAGCGTTGCAATAAAGAGGTGCTTTAGGAGTTCGTCGGACTTATCTTTTGCCGTCTCGCCATAGTTTCGAGTGACCGTGACAGTCAAGTCTTGCGGCAGCATATAGCCACGCAGGTCATTCACTTTTTGCAAGACGTTCTCGGCGATGATGCTGGCGTTCGTACCCTTGCGCTTTGCCAGAGTGATGGTCACCGCCGGATACTCGGGATTCACCGACTGACCGTTGCTTCCTCTGGCATTCGCAAAGAGAACATAGCTGTCGGGCTCCGCAGGTCCGTCTTCTATCTTTTCGACAACGTCGCGAAGGTAGACGGGCCGCCCAGCGTGAACTCCCACGACAACTTGCTTTAAATCCTCGGCATGCGTAAAGAACAATCCCGCTTCAACTTGGAACTCGCGGTTATCACGTGAGAAGCTTCCCGCTTGCGCGCGTGTATTCGTTTCTTGGAGTTGTGCAACGACAGCTCCAGGTGTGAGCCCATAGGCTGCCAGGCGTTGCGTATCGAGCACGACCCGCACTTGCCTGGGCTGGCCTCCGATAATTGTGGTCTCAGAGATGTCGTCCAACTTCTTCAGAGAGTTTTCCAACTCACCCGCAACACGACGTAATCGATAAGAATCATAGTTCGTCCCCCACAGCGTGAGCGCCATGATTGGGACGTTGTCGATGGAGCGAACCTTGATGAGTGGCTGTGAAACACCGGGCGGAATGCGGTCCAAATTGGAGTAGAGCTTGTTGTACGTCTGAATGATAGCGTCTTCTTCTTTGGTCCCGACGTAGAAGCGCACGATCACCATGCTCATGCCCGGATGACTGATCGAATAGATGTATTCGACTCCGGGCACTTCGCGCAGCAACTTCTCCATTGGCAGGCTAACGCGTTGAGCAACCTCTTGCGACGAGGCGCCGGGCATCTGCACAAGAACGTCGAGCATCGGAACGACGATCTGAGGCTCCTCCTCTCGCGGCGTCTGGAGAATTGCAAACGCCCCGAGCAGCAGAGCAGCCACAATCACGAGAGGTGTGAGTTTCGAATCGATAAAAGCATGAGCGACTTGACCCGCGAGGCGAAGGGCAGAGAACGCGCCGCTTGCCAATTTCGATCTGTTATTTTCAGCGCGCATTCCTTGCTCCTAACGAGACTCGATCTTCTTGCCGCCAAGTTCGCGGCTGCCCGGCTCACCGATCAGCATCTCACCAGCCTGCAGGCCTGCTAGTACCTCGACCTGCCGGGCCGAGGTTTTACCCAGAGTTATGTATCGCAACCCAGCGATTCGGTTCTGATCCAGCACGTAGATGCCTTGTAGTTGTCCCCGCTCGACGATGGCTGACCGCGGGATAAGCAACGCCGTTCGTTCTCCCCGCGTGAATTGGGCTCGACCGAAAAGGCCGGATCGCAGCGCCGGATCAGAGGGCAATTCGACTCTCACCAGGAAACTGCGACTTGCAGGGTCTGCCGCAGGAACGATTTCGAGGACTTTCCCTTTGAGTTCTCGGTTCCCGAGGGCATCGATGGAGACTGACACTTGTTGTCCCTGACGCACGTAGCGAAGGTCGGTCTCGTTCACCGTAGCCTCTAACCGGTAGCGACGCAGATCCTCGACCGTGAAGATCGGCATTCCCGGACCGGCCAGGGTTCCAACGTCAGCTTGTTTTTCAGTCACCAGGCCGTCGAATGGAGCCACAATATGGGCGTAGCCGACCGCTGTTCGAGCTTGCTGCAATGCGGCTTTGGCCTGAGCCTGTCCGGCGCGAGCCATTTCCCGGCGTGCCTGCGCGGCTTGATATCGGGCCTTGATCTCGTCGAACTCCTGTGGGCTGACGGACTTTCTGTCATACAGCGTTTGGTAGCGTTTGAAGGTAGTCTCCGCGAGCGTGAAGTCCGACTCAGAGGCCGAAATCTCCTGTTGAGCACCTAGATCGGCGGCCACGGCGCGGTCGAGTGCGGCACGCGGCTGGGCGTCGTCGATAACCGCCATCACTTGCCCGCGCCCTACGTGGTCGCCTTCGCGCACTCGAATCTCAACGATATTCCCCATCATTTGCGCGGCGAGTTGACTGGTCTCGGCTGCCCGGATCGTCCCGACAGCCTCGACCACATCCGGAACATTCGCCGTCTGAGCTGACACGACGGAGACGTCGCTTACGGTTTCGGGCACCGCGCTGACGGTTTGCCGCTCGCTCGAACAGCCAACAAACATAAGACTCAGAGCGGCGGAGGCTAAAGTTGCAGTTCCCAAGACCAAGGTTGAGCTTTTCAGGTTTTCAGCAAGAATCGCATTCATGGCATAACCGCCGGAGACTGTAGGTTCAGGGTTCCGCAGGCCAACTCCAAATTGGCGTAGCTGATGTGAAACTGATAGACCGCCTGCCAGTAGTCGGACTGACTGCGGCGTGCGGCTTCTTCAGCGCCCAAAAGATCGGTGATGGTGAGCAGGCCGCCGTCGTAGCGATCTTGGTTAATGCGTAAGCTCTCTTGCGCTTGAGCGATCGCAGTTCCCGCGACTTCGACCTGCTGACGGCTAGCATCCTGATCGTAGTAGGCCTGACGAACCTCCAGCCGCACCCCATCGCTCGCCGCTTGCTTTAGCGCGGCGATCTTGTCTGCATTGGCGCGCTCATGCGAAAGCGCAGCTCGTTTTGCTCCGCCCTGGAAAAGATCGACCTGTAGCTCAATTCCTCCCAGCCAGTTATTTCCACCGCCTCCTGCCACAAAGGTGGGATTGTCCATTTCCCATCCAGCAAAGGCGTTCACTCGTGGGCCGAACGACGACTTGGCAATTGCGACGCTCAGTTCCTGCGCGGATTGCTGCGCTTCGATCCGCTTCAGATCGGGGCGGGTCGTGAGGGCCACTTGCTCCAAGTCTGGTAGCGAATTCACTGTAAGATTTCGCTCCCCGAGTGCATCCGCCGGCTGATAAAGCGTGTCGACCGATATCCCCATCGCCGTGTTGAGTTGGGCCCGGGCCAGTTCCAGATTGTTTCGTGCGCGAATGAATTCCTGCTCGCGACGGGCCATTCGAACCTTGGCGCTGAGAAGATCGGACTCGACTACCAAGCCCGCGTCGTAACGGACTTGGCTGCGGTCCATGATCGACTTCGCTGTCCTCTCTGATTGCTCAGCGACGTCCAACTGTTTCGTCGCTAGAAGAACTCCGTAATAAGACTGCACGACTCGGAAGAGGATCTCCTGATCGGTACGTTCAAGCTGATGACTAGCGGCAACTTTCATTTCCTTGGCGCGATTGATGCTATGCCAAGAGGCGAATGAGTCGAACAAACTCCAAGTTCCGCCAAAACGGGTTGTGAAGTTGCCGTAGGGCAATGGGGTATTCAGTTTGTTTAGAGCGAAGTCGTCGGTTGTGAATCGCTGCTGGCGCAACTTGCTCCCGAACACATACACAGGGTCATTCCCCCGCGTCGCTTGTTCCGAGAAGGTGACATGCGGCATGAGAAACGACTGTGCTTCACGCACTCCAGCTAACGCTGCTTTCGTATCAGCCAGAGCAGCCTTGCGAAGAGGATTCTTTTCCAAGGCGATGTTTGCTGCGTCGCGCAGAGTCAGGGGAGCAGCAGAACTCTGTCCCAAGGCAGTCGAAAGAAGCATCCCGCCAGCCGTAATGAAAAATGCGAGGTGACGGCTGAGGCTCAACGCTCGACTCCTGCCGCCTCAGCTGCCTGGAGCCACGAAGTTGTGTCTTCGACGATTTCGTGAGTCGTCTGGAAGATGGCCGTCTTTTGCACCATCGCGCCTACCGAGCAATACTTCTCCTCAGACAGGCGAATTGCCTCGACGAGGGCTCCTTCATTGATTCCGATCCCGGTGACGACATGATGGATTCGAACCGTGGTGAAGACCTGCGGCGGACGCTCTGCCTGATCGGCCTCGACGCGCACCTGATATCCCGTAACCTTCTGGTGATACTTCTGGCGGAGTACGGTGATGACGTCGAAGGCTGTGCATCCGGCCAGTCCCAGCGCTACCATCTCGATTGGCTTCGCACCGGTTCCGCCGGCCGCATCGTCCAAGATCAGGTTGTGGCCGCTTCCCGTGCGAGCCACAAACTGACGTTGCTGCCTAAGTGCTTGAGTGAGTTCGACTTCCGCAGCAATCATGAATGCCTCCTGCAAAATTCGTCGGGAAGAACACGAATAAATGCAGAAACTCGAAATTAGTTACAGGGAATTTTCTGGATCGTCTTAGCGGAACGAAGGTCGTTCTAGGAGTTGGGTCTGAGGACAGCGTTAACGCGGTGATACTTTTTCATTAGCTGCTCGCGCAATCTGGCAGCCTGGAGCGAGGGGCACTCTCCTACCGACCTTCGACACTGCTCAATTGTGGCTTCTAACGTAGCTACGAACGCCCGGCACGGTTGGCATCCGGTCATGTGTCGTTCCAACTCTTCGCAAAGAGAATCGTCCAGTTGTTCGTCGAGGTAATCCGACAGTTCTGCAAACATCCTCTTGCAACGTGCGGGCCGGCTCTCCTCACTTACGCGGCCGTGCGCGTGAACTCTCTTGCCGCTTTGCGCCATCCGTGTCCGCATTAGTTCCTTTCTGACGAACAAGCGGGCCCGGTGCAAGCGCACGCGAACGGTTCCAGCGCGAACGCCGGTGATTTCGGCCACCTCATCATCCGTCAGACCCTCCATGTCGCGAAGAACGAGCACGATGCGATATTGCGGAGGCAGCTTCTGAACAGCATCACGGAGTCGTGAAGCCTGTTCACTGCGAATGGCAAACGATTCTGGATTGATCGTACCGTCCGCAGAGAGTTGTTCGAGCTCTTTTCGATTGGGCATCAACTCTTCTAAAGAGAGTTCGTGCGCGGGAGCGAACTTGCTCTTCCGTCTACTCATCAGGCATCGGTTTTTGGCCACCTTGTAGAGCCAGACCAGAAGCGCCTTGGGACTGTCGAACTTGGGTAACTGCGGGACGGATTTAAGCAGTACTTCCTGCATCGTGTCTTCAGCATCCTGGCGGTGCCCGCACACGCGCATGCTGAACGAAAAAACCGTGTCCTGAAGCAATGCGAGTGCCTCTTCTACACCCTCGTTCTCTCCACGTTGCAGTAGCTCTACAGCTTTTTCGATCTCTGCGCGCATTGCCTAAATCCAGTATGCCAACACCGTACTCCGCCGCAAGTGCAAGGACAACTAGAACTCACGTGGATCAAAAGAAGAGGGCTGACACAACGCCAGCCCCCTGTTGGTTACCCTTGCCGCTAGAAATCTGCGGTCAGCCCCAGAGTCACCATCTGTGCTTTGTCGTATCCGGGGAAACCCAGAATTGGAGTGGCGCTCAGGTCCTGGGGCGCACCGATGTGCCACCCAGATCCCGACCACCGGTAGTTATAACGAATGTAGTCCGCCTTGAACATGAAATGGTCGGTGATGCGGTGTGTGACATAGGTTTCATACACCTCACCACGGGTGTTGGTTTTGGGAGCGATGATGTCGTCTTCAGCGTTCGAGAAGTTAAACCAATATTTCGTTCCATGGTTGAACTCGAACCCAATCTTCGTCCGCCCATCATCTTTCGGGATGCTGTAGCGAACACCGACATAATACATCTGGCCGTTGTGATTGACGGGGGTATCGTACGGATTACTCCCGAGACCGCCAAAGGGAGTGGTCTCGCCGTTCGGACGGAGGCCGTCGAAGTTTGCGCTGCCGAACAAATCGAAGTTGCCCAACTTCTTCTGCAATAGAAGACCGTAAAGATTGATCGCACCCAAATTGGTGGACGGGGTATATCTCATGATGACCGGCGCGGGAACTGCCTCGCCGGTTAGAGGGTTGTTTGGCATTACGACGAGGCCGTTGAAGCCGTCTGTCACGTTCCAAGCTCGAGCGAGCAGCACCTGAACGAGCGTATGGTCGCTTTCGTACAGATCAAGAACCCCTCCCGCCAAATGGACGTCCTTTAAGCGATCCGCAGGAGTCTTGAGCAAATTGCCATTGCCGAACCCCGACGAATAGCCGAGACCATAACAGGCCCTCAGGGTCATCTTCTCGGTTACATGGTAGCCAACCGTGATCCCGTCATATTGGAAGTCGAAAAGAGATCCCATCGGTGTTCCGCCCCGTGGCACGTCATCGCGAAAATTGAGAGGCGGACCATAGTTCGCAGGCCGACGGCCAATGGAGAGGTAGAGTTTGGATCCGCCAATATTGTTCCAATTGAAAAAGACACGCTCGACTCGCACCTGATCGCTGTTCGGCACTCCGACCGTAGTGCCATCAATGTTCATGCTCGTTGGCTGCCCATTGAAGACTTGCACCCCAGTGGAATCGCCGAACACCTTGTACATACTAAGCCGCGCGCCGAAGCTGACATTGTCTGCAACCTTCGTTTCAAACTTCAGACGCAGTCGATTGGTAAGCAAAGAAGGGGTATTGACGTCATACCCTTTGCTGTAGACCCCTGGAACCTGCTGCAAATATTGAATGAGCATCTGCTGCATTTGAGGTGAGAACTGTCCAAGGGCCTGCTTGAGATGCGGAAATGTCAGATTGCTGGTGAAAAACTGATATTGACTATAGTTTTGCTGAACTTGCTGGCCCACGAAACTGGCGTATTGCGCCGGCGTTATGTTCTGCAAAATCGAAGGATCGAACTGCATGCCGAGTCCACCCTGCGTCTTTGGAGCGAACAGCCAGAGCGTCTTAACGGTCAGGTTTTGCAGTTGCATGCCATCGTAATGGGCGGGAACGGCGCCGAAGATGGTATGGGCTTCGAAGCGATAGTCGCCGCCCCAGTCAAGTCGATCGCGCAGCGACCTCCTCTCTGTTTCGGATACACGGTCATTGAGTTCCCGCATATTGGTCTGCAATTCTGCACCGGTGACGGCGTCGTCTTGCTTGACCGCAGGTTTGATAGCTGTTGCTTCATTGACCTTTTCCTGAGCATTCAAGCGCTGTTCCAGCGCATTGACGGTTTTCTTAAGTTGATCGATTTCCTGCCGAAGCTGGGCGGCGTCATCCGTCGCGGGTGGCGCGGTTTGAGCCCAGAGCCCCGCAGTCAGTAAGAACACAAATACTGCTATCAGGAGCTTCCGCATAGAAAGAATTCCTCTCATCTATGAATTCCGCGGCCAGGACGGGTGTGACGCCGGACGGCCGGGCCACGCGTAGCCAGGTAAGTGCTGTTCAGATTGGCCAAGCATGACATGGATATGATTCGCCTGATGAAATACGGTTTGCAGTGATGCCGATCACATAGTTGCGCAACTTCGAAACTATTTAAGTCCATAAACTACTGGTGCCCGCTGACACACTCTGATGTGTTCCCGGTCACAGACGAAGGTGCTCCCGCGCCGCTAGCTTGTTTCCATAGTTGCGAAGTTTCGAAAGTTAATAGTTGGAGGATTTCATGTCTCGATTCATTCGAATGATGTTCCTGGTGCTGATTGCGATCGCTGTTTCCGGTCTGTTCTATGCGACCCTTGCCGCCCAAAAGGGTAGTGAAAATAAGGGACGCTTCTATTTCCGGCAGACCTGCAAGGAATGCCATACCAAAGGAGCCGCAGGAGGAGAGGTCACTCCCCTCAACAAGACGATGGAACAGTGGCGGGCTTACTTTGCGAAAGGGACGCACAACCACGGCAAGGAGCCCCTAAGCAAGTATTTGCCTGCGGACCAGTTGCTGGATGCATCCAGTTTCCTGATCAACCACGCGGCAGATTCACCACAGCCGGAAACCTGCGGCAAGTAGGCGCGGAGTTTGCCGGACAAGAGCAGGCCAACAACCGTGCCGATGCTGGCCTGACATGTCGCGTTACGGGTGTCGAGGAAGAGAGGCAGCGTATGGATCGAAGGAGATTCCTGAAATTCTCCGCAGGAGGAGCGGCAACAGCCGCGGTTGCCGCTTCCGTCGCGTACATTGGGCCCTTCAACCATGCGCCGGCAAAAGACGCGGAGCGACTGGAAATTCCCACGACCTGCGAAATGTGCGTGAACAAGTGTTCCGTCATCGCGGTGGTGGAGAACGGGGTGATTCACAAGCTCAATCCCAATCCGGAAAACCCGAAATCGCGTGGCATGCTGTGTGCCCGCGGAAATGCCGGTCTGCAACAGGTGTATGACTCTGCGCGATTAAAGCGGCCCTTGATCCGAGTCGGAGAACGGGGTGAAGGCAAATGGCGGCCGGCCTCATGGGATGAGGCTTTCGACCTGGCTGCGAATAAGCTCCTGGAAACGAAAACGAAGTATGGGCCGCAGGGGACGTTGTGGTCCTCTACCGAGAGTTTTCAGGAAGTCTTCTTCCAGAACCTGGGCGCAGCCTTTGGCTCCCCGAATCGCGTTCGCCATGCGACACTGTGTCTCGCTTCCGTCAACCTGGCCTATTCGCTTACTTTCGGGACAGTGCCGTCGTTCGATCTGATCAATTCCAAGTACATCATTATGTCGGGTGCGAACCGGCTGGAGTCTTTCATTACGCCCGACACAATGGATCTGATCGAATCCGCGGAGTACCGGAAAGCAAAGCTCATTTATCTGGACCCCAGATTCACTGTTACGGCTTCGAAGGCGGATGAGTGGTACCCGATTCGACCCGGAACTGACTTGGCGTTCATCCTGGCGATGCTGAATGTCATCATCGGCGAAAGCCGCTACGACAAGGAGTTTGTGGCCAACTACACTGTTGGCTTCGATAAGCTTGTCGATTACGTCAAGCCATTTACTTCTGCATGGGCAGAGCAGGAGACAGAGATTCCAGCGATAGACATTGTTCGGATCGCGCACGAGTTCTCCGACGCTTCTCCGCGTGCTGTTTACTACGCAGGACGCCGCTCTTCCTGGTATCGCGAGGATTTTCATACACGCCGCGCACAAGCCATTCTCAATGCGATTGTGGGCAGTTGGGATAGAGAAGGCGGGATGGTGCCAAACGGCAAAATCGCTCTTGGCGAATACCTGTTCCTGCCGTGGGACGACCCAGTAGCTTCTCGCGTTGACGAAATGGATAAGAATTTCCCACTCGCCGCTAAAGGCGATGGCGCCTATCTCAAATTGCGGGAGAACGTAATCGCGGGGACACCCTATCCAGTCAAGGCCTGGATGATCCACAAGCAAGATCCGCTCAATGCTCTGCCCAATCAAGCTCGGACGCTTGAAATGGTCAAGCAGATGGACTTCATCGGAGTAGTCGATGTCCAGATGAGTGATACAGCTTGGTATGCCGACGTGATTTTCCCCGAATCAACGTATCTGGAGAGAACCGATCCCGTAGAGGTGCTATCGGGAATTACGCCGGTTGTTGTCTTTCGGCAACAGGTCGTCAAACCCGCATTCGATACCAAGCCTACGCTCGAAATCGCCCAGGGTCTTGCCAAACGGATGGGGCTCTCGCAGTACTTCGATTACACAATCGACCAATGGGTTGATGCACAAGTCAAAGAGCTGCCATTACAAATGCCTCTCGACCACCTGAAGAAGCACGGCGTATACGTGCCGAGTGACTTCCCCAAGTACGGTACGACCCTCAATCCCGAGCACCGCTTCATCACGAAATCGGGAAAGATCGAGTTGTACTCCGAACGACTGGAGGAAGCAAAGTACGATCCCTTGCCTGTTTATCACGCACTATCGCAACCACCTCAGGGGAAGTTCCGCCTGATTCTTGGACGACGTGCGTACTTCACTCACGCCAATAGCACAAATAATCCGTGGCTCAACCAGTTCGCCCCGGAAAATCGGTTGTGGCTCAATCCCACTGCCGCGGATTCGCTTGGCGTCGGAGATGGCGATCTGGTGGAAGCGAAGAGCAGCGTAGGATCGGTTCGGCTCAAAGCGCGGGTGACCCAGGAAATCAGACCAGACTGCGTGTTCATGCTGCATGGATACGGCAAGAAGTCGAAGTGGCAGCGTTTAGTGGCGGACAAAGGCGGGTCCGACGCAGAGCTGTTGGAGACGGCATGGGACACGGTCTCCGGCAATGCTTCAATGCACGAGACATTCGTGTCCGTGAGGAAGGTTTGAGCCATGGCTGCCAAGAACAAGCGCTATGCGCTGGTGATTGACTCGAAAAAGTGCATCAACTGCAAGGCGTGCGTTGTTGCTTGCCGTGCAGAATACAACGTTCCATTGACTTACAGCCGTCCATGGATAAACGAAGAAACACGCGGAGTCTGGCCTAAACTGATGGCGGCGTTCCAGCCTGAACAGTGTCATCATTGCGCCCATCCGGCCTGCGTAAGGGTCTGTCCCACCGGAGCCTCTTACCAGCGGCCGGACGGCATTGTAGTGGTCAATGAGAGTGACTGCGTTGGATGCCGCTACTGCATGATTGCTTGTCCGTACGATGCACGTTTCTTCCGCGAGGACAAAGGCGTGGTGGAGAAGTGCGATTTTTGCGTCAAACGTCTCGCACGCGGACAACTGCCGGCGTGCGTTGAGACCTGCCCTAGTAAAGTACGAGTTTTCGGGGACCTGAATGATCCGAAGAGCAAGATGGCTGACCTGATTTCGGGACGGGAGTACCGCCTGAAGAAGCCCGAGGCCGGAACGGGCCCACAGATCTATTACTTGATGTGACGCGAGGACGCGATGAAGACCATTGAATGGGGCTACCTGATTGTGAATTATCTTTTTCTAGGAGGTTTATCGGCCGGCCTCTTCTTCGTGTCAGCGTTAGCGACCTTCCTCTACAAGATTGAGGAACCGTCTCCATACACGCGTATCGCACGTTTGGGTGCGCTTCTTGCGCCGTGGCCTGTGATGATTGGCTGTGGCCTTCTCGTCTTTGACCTCGGCCACTGGTATCGGTTCTACAAGCTGTTTCTCCATCTGCGGTTGGTCAGCCCGATGTCCATTGGCACGTGGTTGCTGGTCTTCTTTAATGTCATTGCCCTCGTGAACTGCTATGCCTGGCTCACCGCGGCTCAGAGGACTGAGTTGTTCGCCAGAATTCCGCAACGGCTGGCATTCCTTCGCAGATTCAACTACGACATCGATCATTGGCGCCGACACCTTGCCCTTGCGGGACTGCCAATCAGCGTGGGCGTTGGAATCTACACAGGCGTACTCTTGGGGGCGGTTCAATCTCGTCCTTTCTGGAACACGAACCTGGTAGCTCAACTGTTTCTCTTCTCAGCGTTGTCCACGGGGTGCGCCGCTCTGATCTTAGGGCTGGCTCGCCGGGAGCAATCGGCGCCGGAACTAAAGTTACTTTACGGACTGGATATTTGTTTCATGGTGCTGGAGTTCTTCATCGTTCTGCCTTATCTCATCCATGGTGAGTTGTCTGTACAAGCTGTGCAGGATTCGTTAAAGCTGATTCTGGGAGGGCCCTTTACAGTTTTGTTCTGGGTATTTTTCTTGGGATTAGGACTCGTTACACCTCTTGTGATTGAAATCACAGAACTGGTGCCCGTCATGCTTTCCAATCGAGAGTTCCACTACCGACGCCCGATTGCCGCGGGAACGGCCTTGCTGATTCTGTTCGGAGGCTTTTTGCTACGGTATATTTTCGTCTTCGCCGGGCAAATGAGCGCGATGCAGTGAGAGGCGCGAAGGAGGACCGATGAAGAATCGCAATGGAAATCGCCAGCTCGAAGAGGAGCTTTATGAAAGGCGGGCCGGCATCTGCAAGGCGTTCGCTAACCCTGTTCGTCTCAAGATCCTAGATCTCGTTGCTCAGCGCGCCCGCCCCGTGTCCGAACTCCACCAAAAGCTGGGAATTTCTGAAGCGAATCTATCTCAACATCTCGCTGTGCTCAGGGGCGCCGGGGTGATTGCGACCCGCCGCACAGGCAAGCAGGTTCACTGCTATCTCGCAATACCGGAAGTAAAGCAGGCCTGCGCGCTGATTTCCGATGTTCTTCGTGCCCAAGTAAAAAACGGGCAGCGTCTCGGCGTCTAATGGCCGCTCAGCTTATTTCAGTTTGCCCATTCGCCCACCATCAGCGATCCACGTCCAAGCGCGAGTAGCTGCCGGCAGCCCTAACGTCGTGATCGAGAGCAATGCCACATGTTCCAGTTCCTCAGCGCTGACACCGCTCTTGCGGGCGTTCCTGACCGCTGAATGAGTCGCACCTTCAAGGCCAGCGCCAATCGAGAGTGCCAATTTCACGAGTCGGCGCGTTTTCTCATCGAGCGGTCCAGCTTGGTGACAGGATTCGCCGAGTTCGTTGAAAGCCTTCCAAACCTCGTTATGTTTCTTGCGGAACTCATTTACTGCTTTTGGGAGTGACTCGGCCGCCATGTGTCCACCTCCGATGGTGCGATTCAAGCGTAATAATCTCAAAAATCGGGGAGAGCGGGAGAGGTTTCGAAAGCTGAAACGACTGACAAGGAGACGCCACGATCTCTTGCGCGTTAATCTCGCTGTAGCTGTCTTTGAGTTGCTGCCGTACAAACTCAAAACTGATGTGCTTGTCGATGAGCCGCAGCAGATGGTTTTCGGGAACCTGATCTTCCAGGCGGAAGTAATAGAACAGCGCTTCGGAACGGGCGTGGTGTCCCATCATGATCAGCAGGCCTCCGAGCATCGAAATCCAGCGCAGCATGGCAAGGAATGATTCCTTCTAACACGCTTTTGCTGAATCTCACCTGCTTATCACCGTAACTTTTTCAACACCCACGCCTGCTTACGCCAACAATCCGTATCACACGTTGCCGTGACGCAAGTCACAGCGGGCTGGTGATGGCTAGTGTCAGCATAATCGGTGCGGATCGTAGCCGGAACCTTCTCATCTTCTGCCACCCTGACTGACAGCTCCTGCGAAGCCGAGCGCATCCGCAGAAAAAAGGTGCGTCTATGGCAAGATGGTCTCCCCCCATAGGCCAAGACGTCAGCCCGAAGCCAATTCCTTCAGCCCGCATCCTCGTCGTAGACGATTATGAGCCGTGGCGACGTTGGGTCTGCTCCCTGCTTGCGGCGCACGAGCATTTGCATGTGGTGGGCGACGTTGCGGATGGATTAGAAGCTGTTCAAAGGGCGCAGGTACTGAAGCCCGACTTGATTCTGCTGGATATCGGTCTTCCAACCTTGAACGGGATCGAAGCTGTTCATCAGATAGCTAAGCTGGTTCCGGAAGCAAAAGTAGTCTTCGTAACTGGGCACAACGATTCCGAGTTCGTGACAGCGGCTCTTTCCAACGGGGCGTGCGGTTACATTCTGAAGGAGGAGGCTGCAAGCGAGCTGTTGCCTGCGATTGAAGCGGTTCTTGGCGATGCAGAGGTTTCGTTGGCGTAATAGTGCGCCGTGAAAAGGCGCTGGACTTCAGCGGGTGGAACTCCCGCCCGGGAACTGGTTCGCTCCACCCGGTA
>Ga0306926_10000956_pt1 | contig 28128 bp, 26 predicted proteins | sample flu12Cox44000178_FD_203759 | JGI IMG/M metagenome (GOLD analysis project Ga0306926, IMG submission 203759) | Lab enrichment of tropical soil microbial communities from Luquillo Experimental Forest, Puerto Rico - flux8day.12C.oxic.44.000.178 (v2)... | ecosystem: Environmental > Terrestrial >...
ATACCATCCGACCACGTAACGGCGACCGACCAAAGTGATCAGGCAAAGCTCGATCAGCAAGCCGCACATCACGACCATGAGCCACAGATCGAGCACGGACCGTCGCCTCGACCACAGCAGCGCGAGCGCAAACAACGCCAACAGCAAGAGCAGTGCGTTCCAGTCAGCCTGCGCGCGATCGATCACCGAGAACAGCAGCCCGCTCGGCGTCAGCTCGCGCGTAGTCGTAGCAAGCCACGTCACAAGGTCGGCGGCAACCAAGAGCCCGGCGGCGCTCAAGAGAATCGCGAAATACGATAACGCGCGCGGCCACGCCGTGCTCGCCTCGTCATCCTTGAGTAAAGTGTAGCCGATCACGGACAGCGGAAAGACAAGACGCCAGACCCTGGTGAGCACTCCCCATGTCGTACCCGCCGTGTCGGTCGCCCCGAACAGGTCCGGAAAGGTAAGAGCCCAGGGGATGGTTATGAGCGCGCTGGAACAGGTAGCCGCCGCAAACAGCAAGCAGAGCGCGCGAATGAACGACCGAAAATTGAACGAACAGCAAAGCCGACGTGATCGAACTGATCACGAACATGGCGGTGGCATATGCGGGAATGAACTCCCTGATGTATCCGACCGGCACCGCGGCAAAGGGCACCGTGGCACAGAATGCGGCGAGCAAGACCAGTACGACGGCGAGAGCGAGCTGCTTCTGGCCCCTGCTCGGCGGCAGCGTCATCGGCAGGATCTGCTGCGCGTCCAGCGCTTCCGTCGCAGCCGGCGTGGCCATGGCGGTTCGCGAGTCGCCAGAGGTGCCGTTTTGAGCGATCGAGCGCAAGTTCAGTTTTTCCGACCGGTCTCTACCGCCTTGTCTATCAGATTTATGAGGGTTTGACTGTCGAACGGCTTGCTCAGGAAGCCCAAGGCGCCGGCCTCTATGGCGCGCGCGCGCATCCGCTCCTCGGGAAACGCGGTCATGAAGATGATGGGGATCCGGCGACCCTGCGCCAACAGCGATTTCTGCAGCTCGACGCCGCTGAGGCCCGGCATTTGCAAATCCGTGATCAGGCAGGACGTATCGTCCAGATGCGGCGATTGCAGAAACGCTTCTGCGGATGCAAACGCGTAGGCATCCAAGCCGAGCGACGTCACAAGGCTTTTCATCGCACAGCGCATCGACTCATCATCGTCGATGATCGAGATGATCGGGGCGTCCTGCAATTGCTGATCCTCGACCTGAGGGCGCCGCCGCGGCGACTTTCCGGCTGGAGAAAACTTTTGCATATAACAAAGATATGTCACTGCGGCCACCGCAAGAATCATATCAAGGTATTAGATCGGCTTGGAATTCCGAAGGCCCGCCCCGGCCGCGGTGTCCGCGATTGCGAGCGCGGAGCGCGGGGCTGGCCGGTGCGGCCTCGCGTCTGGCGCACCGTTCGCCGCCGGGGCCCTCCCATTCACGCCGCGATGCTGCGCGCCGGCGGCGCCATGAATTCGGGGCCGACCGGATCGCTGATCGTTGCGGTGAGGATGCGATCGATCTCCACCTTGGCGGGCGCATCGAGGCGCCAGCCGCTCACCTCATCAACCGGATCCAGTTGGCCCGGGTGGCGTGCGCCCCACAGCGCCGTGGTGATGCCTTGATCGAGCATCCAGCGAACCGCCAGATGGATCACTCGCTTGTGGAAGCGTTGCTGGGCGAGTTGATCGAGCCGCGTCACGGCAGCGAGATACTCCCCGAAGCGTGGCTCCTGAAATTTCGGATCGGTGCGGCGAAGGTCGTCGCCCTCGAATTTGCTGTCCGGCCGCATCCGTCCGGACAAGAGGCCGCGGCAGAGTGCGCCGTAGCCGAAGATCGAGATCTTGTTCTTTCGGCAATAGGGGAGGATGTCGGCCTCGATGTCGCGCTCGAACAAATTATAGGGCGGTTGCAGCACATGGAGTGGTGCTACCCGGCGGAAGCGCTCCATTTGTCCGACCGAGAAATTGCTGACGCCGATGGCGCGGATTTTGCCCTGCTCGAACAGGGTGTGCATGGCCTCCGCGGTTTCCTCGATCGTCACCAGCGGGTCTGGCCAGTGAACTTGGTAGACATCGATGTGATCGGTTCGAAGCCGACGCAATGAATCTTCGACTTCTTGCAGGATTCGCGCGCGGCTGGCATTGCGGAACACTCTTCCGCCCGACCACTCAATTCCGGTCTTGGTCGCGATGAGCACGCGCGAGCGGAGATGACCTTCGGCGATGGCCTTGCCGACGATTTCTTCAGAACGGCCGAATCCATAGACCGGTGCGGTATCGATGAGATTGACGCCTTGCTCGACCGCCGCTCGAATCGTGGCAATGGATTCCGCTTCGTCGGTTCCACCCCACATCCAGCCGCCGATGGCCCAGGTGCCCAGGGCGACACGCGACACTTCAAGCGATGTGCCGGCGATGGCGGCACGCTCCATCTCGATTTTTCCGGTTTCGGTTTCACGAGCCATGGTCTTGCTCCTTCTTCTCCGTGGGCTGCGTCGGCGCTTTTTTAGCCTGCTCGCGAGCGAGCCCTCAATCGCGCAGGATCGATGCTGCGCACACTTGCGTCGCAGGCTTGTCGGTCCGACATCTTGTTGCGTGCGCGCTGCTCCTGCAGCTAAGCGGGCCGCGCAGTGCGTGCTCTTAAAATATTGCTGTGATTGAGGTGCCCTTGCGCGGATCTGCGCGGCTGGAGGTACTGCTGCGCTGAGCGTCGATTGCTAATGAAAATTCTTGTGCTAGGCACGTACTCATAAATCCAGTTCTGTTAGCGCGGCTCGCTGAGTGTCCGCTCCGCTCCGAAAGCGACCGGCTTTATGACTGGAAGGTCAGTCGCCAGTGCCCGGTCATATCAGCCGTCCAGCCAGCGAAACTCGACAGCGTCATTCCTGTTTCTCAACACGACGGGCAGCGGCCAGGGCCGTGGCCGAATGCGCCCACGTAGCTCGCATAAGCCAACATCGTCGCGGCGCCAGAAGGCCGATCACCGGCATCGTCGGCTGCTGCGCACGCAACGAGCGTCCAACTTGTCTCAGACGGCGAGTGCCTCGAGAATCAGATTCGTGATCGCATCGGGTCGTGAGATCAGCGCCAGGTGGCTCGCCTCGATCTCGACCGTCTTTGCACCCATTCGCCTGGCCATGAAGCGCTCCAGGTCGGGATTGATCGTCCGGTCTCGGGTGGACACGGCATAGAAGGTCGGCTTGGTGCGCCAGGCGGCATTCGTCGTCTTTTCCGTCGTCAGCGACTTCTTGAATGGCTGCTGAACCGCATAGAGGACGCGCGCCTCCTCCGGCGGCAGGTCGCCCGCGAAGTCGTGCAGGAAAGCCTCCTCCGACAACTGGCCCCAATCGTCGTTGAAGACCATGCCGGCGGTGGCCGGGGGCGTCGGATAGTTCTTCGCCAACGCGGTATAGTCCTCGCCGGCATCGGGTGCCCGCGCAGCGACGTAGACAAGGGCGGTGACTTTCGGGTCCACGCCCACATCCGACACGATCATTCCGGAGAAGGAGTGGCCGACGAGCACCGTCGGGCCCGGTTGCGCCGCGATTGCCCGCCGCACGGGCTCCGACGCCTCATGCAGCGAGGTCAGAGGGTTCTGCACGCTGGTGCAGTTGACGCCCTTCTGCTGAAGGCGGGTGATGACCTTCGACCAGCAGGAGCCGTCTGCGAACAGTCCGTGTACGAAGACGACATTTTTCGTCTTCGGCGGTGTCTGGGCGCTGGCGACTCGATTGAGCAAAGGAAGGGCGGCGCTAGCAGCGGCAGCCCCGATCAGTGTCCGGCGGTTCATCATAGCCTCCTATTGAACTACGGACGATGTCGCTCCGTAATGGGAAAATCGCCCCGCGTGTTTCCAGCAGTATCGGGCTCATCCAGATCTGTGTTTGCCGAAATTGCTTCGGCGCGGCCCCCCCGTCGCGTCGCATGCTGCGAACTGTATGGCGGGCGATCCGGCAACCGCTGGCCCGATCTTGTCGTCGCTGTTTCGGAATTGCGGCATTCCGCGATGCTGCGCCCGCGCACCCGATACGCCGCCAATTCTATGACGCATGCCGAACTTGAGGATCATCGTGATTGGCGGCACGTCCGGTCGGGGTTATTTTCGACCGAGTCAGCCGGTTTTGCCGCTTGGCCCCACTTGCGCTTCGCCCCGACACAAATTCGCCGCCAACTACCTGGCCTTCATCCAGCTTGCTTCAATCAGGCTTTGGCTGCGCGCTAATGAGTCCACGCCCTTAAATGAAAATTCTTGGCAGCTCGGCAGATCGGTCGTTTTAGCCCGATCTGCTCTCCGGCTTGGTCCGCCGGACACCCAGGAGTTCCGCCATCCTCACCAGGTCGGCGAGCGAGCGCGCGGCCATTTTCCGCATGACATGCCCGCGATGGATCTTGACGGTAATCTCGCTCAGCCCCAGTTCGCCGGCGACCTGCTTGTTCATCAGGCCGGCAGTGACGAGGCCCATCACCTCGCGTTCGCGCTCGGTCAAGCCGTCGAAGCGTGCGCGCACGTCCGCTAGGCGCTGCTCGTCCTTTCGCCGGCTGCGATCGCGCTCGATCGCCGCGGCGACCGCGTCCAGCATGTCCTGATCGCGGAAGGGCTTGGTGAGAAAATCGACTGCGCCGGCTTTCATGGCCTGGACGGACATGGGGATATCGCCGTGGCCGGTCATGAATATGATGGGAATATGGATGTTCGCCTTGGCGAGCTCGGCTTGGAAATCGAGCCCGCTCAGGCCCGGCAATCTGACGTCGAGCACGAGGCAGCTTGCCACATCGGGAAGCTCGCTTCGCAAAAAGTCCGCGGCCGAGCCGAACGTCTCGACCCTGAGACTGACCGATCGAAACAGGCTTCTGAGCGCCTCGCGCACGGATTCATCGTCGTCGACGACGAATACGATCGGCGCTTCGGCAGTAGCGGCCTGGCGAGCTGGACGCTCGATCACGGGATTCTCTCCGGGCAGCAGGACCTGTCAGCAATAGATAGCACTTTCACGCGGATTATCGAACCGGGTAACGAATTGCGGCCCAGACGATCCCGCAGCTCACGCGTTTGCCTCGCCGCGTATGAAGCGCGTCTACTTTTCATGGCAGGCCTAAACCAAGGTATGAAGGCGTCGATCGTTGGGTTATCGAGTCAATCCCAAAATATAGTTCATCCGCCGATCGTGACGAGCGTATCTCCGTGGTGACTGCAAAGCACCGGCCGTCGGCCTGCCGCTGTTGCAGGAACTAGGACAATCGTCCGTAACATGGAGAGGCATCATGAAGGCACTCATCGCTGCTCTCGCGTTGGTCACGCTGCTTGCCAGCCCGACCTTCGCTCAGACCGCGCCCACCGCCAACAGTCCGACCTGTGGCGGCTACGGCTGGGGACCAAGCTCCCCCTGCTATGGTGAATAACGCCGCTTGGGCGAGGACTTCCGGTTCAAGCCCACGCGATGGCTCGACTGTGCGGCCGGCCCGGTGCCGGCCGCCTAGTCGAAAATTCGTGCGCGGGGGGGGATGCTCGGCAAGGTACGGATCATGGCGATCGCTGCCGCCACGCTGCTGGCCTCTCCCGCATTCGCCGGCTGGCCAGCAGATCAAGCTGCGCAGCTCGATCTCATCGGCGGCCAGCGCATCATAAGGGAAATCGTGATCGATGGTCACTTGATCGAGACGGGCTCCGATGACGCGCCCGCCAATGAGCTGTGGCCAGTTCCAAATTGGATCGATCAAAGCAGCGCTCTTGATCGGCGGCCTCAACATCCATAGTGAGGAGGACGTGACATGTTCTTCCACCATCTTTTGGACGACATACATCCCTGTCGCCATTGTCATGTTGTCTCTCGTGGGCGACTGGCTGAGACACTCGTTCCAGGAAGTCCGCACGTCATCCGTTCGAACCGGCGGCGGATCAAGCGAGGGGCTGCGGCAAAATCGGGCCTGTAGGCGCGAGCGCTGAGGCAAAAGCGTTCCGCAAGCCAGCAAATCCGCCGCAATCCTCCCAATGCCGTGGCAATTTCCGCCAAGCGAGCGATGTGGGGGCAGCTTATCTCTGGTTTGAGGTCCACTCATTGGCCATCGAGCCGCCACCACAGGATTTTGCAGCAGCCCCGACGACAGGAAATCCCAATGTACGAACCTCTGATATCGGGTGGTACTGTCCGCAAGCTTTGGGTCGGTGAAACCGAGCTTTGCCGCCAGCATTTGCTGCGCCTCGATGCCGAAAGTCGGCGCAATCGGTTCGGCGGTACGGTTTCCGACGAGTTTATCCGCCAGTATTCCGGGCCCTCCGAGCTCAACGGCGCAGTCATCCACGGTTTCTTTGTCGACGGCGTGTTACGCGGCGCGGCCGAGTTGCGCCTGCTTGCGCGCGTGGGTGAAGGCGAGGCGGCCATAAGCATCGAGCGGGCGTGGCAGAGCCGCGGCGTGGGGTCGGCGTTGCTCGAGCGCGTGCTGCTCGCCGCGCGCAACCGGCAGATCAAGCGGCTGCACATGACTTGCCTCGCCGACAACCGGCGCATGCAGCAGCTGGCACGGAAGTTCGACGCTGAACTGAGCTTTCAATCCGGCAGTGTCATGGGCGAAGTGAAAGCGCCGCGTCCAACGCCGATGTCGCTGATGCGCGAGATCGTGGACGACGGCATTGACCTTGCAACGGCGATGCTCGACGTCCCCGGCGCAGCTCGCAAAGCGGCTCGAGCATTCGAACGGCTCGCTGGAGCATCGACCGCGGGAGCGTCGATATGAGCGCCTGATGCTCGTTGATAATTGGCGGTAATTGGCTGCCCGCACCGGCGGATCATAGGCCTGAATGCACGCGAACGTACGCGGAGGCAGTGTCGTGAAAGAGTTCCTTCGATCTATGTCCACCCGGCGGGGTTTCCTCAAGACGACCGGGGCGGCGACTTTAGCGCTCGCGTCTCCACCCGCGGTGGGCGAGACGACGGCACAAACTGCTCCTGCCGAGAGCGAGCACGTAAGTCTCACGATCAACGGACGGCAGTATGCCCTCAATCTCGATCCTCGGACCACGCTGCTCGACGCGTTGCGCGAGCATTGCGGTTTGACCGGCTCGAAGAAGGGCTGCGACCAGGGACAGTGCGGCGCCTGCACGATCATCGTCAACGGCCAGCGCATCAATAGCTGTCTGGCGCTCGCGGTGATGCATGACGGTGACGAGATCACCACCATCGAGGGCCTCGCAGAGGAGGGCGCTCTGCACCCGATGCAGGCCGCGTTCGTGCGCCATGACGGCTTGCAGTGCGGCTACTGCACGCCCGGCCAGGTCTGTTCCGCCGTCGCCGTGCTCTCCGAGCACCGGGCAGGCTGGCCCAGCCACGTGACGGCGGATGTCGCGACCGCGCCGGCCCTGACCGATGCCGAAATCGCCGAGCGCATGAGCGGCAACATCTGCCGGTGTTCCGCTTATCCCAACATCGTCGCCGCCATCCGCGAAGTGGCCGAGGGGGAATCTCAATGAAGTCGTTCCGCTACGAACGGGCGAGCGAGATCGCGTCCGCCTGCGCATCAGCCGCCCGGCCCACCGCCAAGTTCATTGCCGGGGGCACGAATCTCGTCGACCTGATGAAGCTGCAGATCGAGACGCCGGCACAGCTCGTCGATATCACGCGCCTGCCGCTCAATCGCATCGAAGAGACGGTGGAGGGCGGCTTGCGCATCGGCGCGCTGGTCAGCAACAGCGCGGCCGCCGTCGACATGCGCGTGCGTCGCCGTTATCCGCTGCTCTCGCAGGCAATTCTCGCGGGCGCGTCCACTCAGCTTCGCAACAAGGCAACCACGGGCGGCAACCTGCTGCAGCGCACGCGCTGCCCCTACTTCTATGACACCACCAAGGCCTGCAACAAGCGTGTGCCCGGATCGGGTTGCCCGGCGCTCGAGGGCCTCAACCGGATGAATGCCGTGCTCGGTGTGAGCAATAATTGCATCGCCGCGCATCCCTCCGACATGGCGGTGGCGATGACGGCGCTCGATGCGCTGGTGGAAACCGTCGCGCCTGACGGTTCAGCCCGCACTATTCCGATCGACCAGCTTTACCGTCCACCCGGCAACACGCCGCATATCGAAACGGTGTTGGCGCCGGGCGAACTGATCGTTTCGGTGCTGCTGCCGCCGGCTCCGCCCGGTCGGCAGGTCTACCGCAAGGTTCGCGACCGCGCGTCTTTCGCGTTCGCGCTCGTTTCGGTCGCGGCGATCCTCGACGTGAACGGCGACCGGGTGCGGGCGGCGCGCGTTGCATTCGGAGGCCTCTCCTACAAGCCGTGGCGGTCGGCGGAGGCCGAAGCAGCGCTCGTGGGCGCGCCGGCGAGCCGTGCATCGTTCGATGCCGCAGGCATCGCTGCACTCCGAAACGCCCGCGGCTATGGCCACAACGATTTCAAGATCCCGCTGGCCCGCCGGACACTCCGCGCCACGCTCACGCAAGCCGCCGGCCTCAGCTAAGGAGATCTCCCATGGCGCAAAGCGATCTCTCCGGTCCGATAGGACGCCCGCTCAATCGCGTCGACGGCCCGCTGAAGGTGACCGGCAAGGCAACGTACGCCTTCGAATACGCGGCACAAGGCGAGGCCGCGTATGGCTTCATCGTGTCGGCCGCGATCGGGAAGGGTCGCGTCATCGGCGTCGATGTGCGCGATGCAGAGCGCGCGCTCGGCGTGCTGCTCGTTTTGACCCAAGACAATGCGCCGCCGCAGACCCCTTGGGGTCCGGTTGATCTGCCTGACCGCTTCGCGCGCGCCGAGCCCGCGCTCAATACCGACGCGGTGCGCTATTTCGGGTTCCCCGTCGCCTTCGTGGTTGCGGAAACCTTCGAGCAAGCCCGCGCCGCCGCCGCTCTGGTCCGTATCCGCTACGCTCCGGCGTCCGGCGAGTATGACCTGCACGCGGCGGCCCCGCAGGCGGAGAATCCGGGCAAGATCGATGGCGGCGCGCCCGCCGACACTGCCGTGGGCGACTTCGCGGCCGCCTTCGCCGCTGCACCCGTCAAGATCGACGCGGCCTATACGACTCCCTATCAGCACTCAGCGCCGATGGAGCCCCACGCGAGCATGGCGTTCTGGGAGGGGGAGATGCTGACTGTCTGCACCGCGGCGCAGTTGACGACGAGCCCGCGCGAGGGTCTCGCTCGAACGCTCAACATTCCCCCGGAGAACGTCCGCATCATCACGCGCTATATCGGCGGCGGTTTCGGCAACAAATTACCCTACTATGTCGACGCGACCCTCGCCGCGATCGGCGCGCGCATGCTGCGGCGACCGGTGAAGGTGGCGATGACGCGCCCACAAGTCTTCAACACCACCACGCATCGCAGCGCGTCCGAGCAGCGCGTTCGCCTTGGCGCTGGGCGCGATGGACGGCTGACCGCCTACGGGCAGGACGCGGTGGTGCAGTCTGCGCGCTTCGACACGTTCACCGAACCGGTCGCTCTAGCCGCGCGCAGCCTCTACGCCGCGCCCAACCGGCTCACGCGGCATCGCCGCGCGCGGCTGGATTTGCCGCGCTCGGATTCGATGCGCGCGCCGGGGGACGCGATCGGGCTGTTGGCGCTCGAATGTGCGATGGACGAGCTGGCCGAGCCCCTTGCGCTCGATCCGGTCGAGCTGCGCCTGCGCAACGACACGCAGATCGAGCCCGAACTGCACAAGCCTTTCTCCTCGCGCCACCTCGCCGAGTGCTTGCGCGAAGGCGCCTCCCGCTTCGGCTGGGACAGGCGCGTCGCCAAGCCGGCGAGCGTGCGTGACGGGCCCTGGCTCGTCGGGCTCGGCGTCGCGTCGGCAATCCGCGGCGACCTCCTGAAGAACGCGAGCGCGCGGGCGCGCCTGGAGAGCGATGGCCGCTTGACGGTGGAGCTCGCCATGACCGACATCGGCACCGGCAGCTACACGATCCTGACGCAGATCGCCGCTGAGGCGATGGAGTTGCCGGTCGATCGCGTCGCCGTTCGTCTCGGCGACACGAGTTTCCCGCCGACCGACGGATCGGGCGGCTCCTGGGGGGCGGCGACATCCGGTGCGGCGGTGCTTGCGGCCTGCCGCAAGCTCAAGGCCGCGCTCGGCTCCGGAATCAGGGAAGCGGAGGGATCGGTCACCCCGGCCGAGCTCGACAACAGCTACGCGCATGACGCCTTCGGCGCGCATTTCGTGGAGGTCGGAGTGGATCGCGACACCGGCGAGGTCCGCGTTCGGCGCATGCTCGGCGTGTTTGCGGCCGGCCGCATTCTCAATCCCAAAACCGCGCGCTCGCAGATGATCGGCGGCATGATCTGGGGCATCGGCGCGGCGCTGATGGAGGAAAATCACGTCGACCTTCGCTACGGCTCTTTCATCAATCAGGACTTGGCGAGCTATCATGTCGTGGTGAACGCGGACGTCGGCGCGATCGACGCCATGTTTCTCGACGAAGACGACGCCGCTCACGGCAGCCCGCTCGGCAGCAAGGGACTGGGCGAGCTCGGCATCTGCGGGGCAGGGGCGGCGGTCATCAACGCCATATACAACGCGACCGGCGCCCGCATCCGCGATTTCCCCGCGACGCCGGACAAGCTGCTCGCCGCGCTGGAGGCGCTCGACGGTTAGCTTGGATGCCCTCTCCGAAGCGCTCGTCGATGTCTGGCAAAGGTTCAGGCTTCCCCTCAAACCGCAAGCGCTCGCAACCGAATGATCGTCTGCTCATGCAATGTCTTGAGTGACCACGAGATATGGAACGTGGTGACGGCATCGCGAGAGCAACCGCTGAGCGCACAGCAAGTCTACGATTGCCTCGGCTGCAGCGTCCAGTGCGGGCGCTGTACCCGCGGCGTCAAGCGGATCATCACCGAGGCCTCGACGGCCTGCGTTGAGCGCGCGGCTGAAGGCATGTCGGGTCTCAGGAACGGCGGCTACCTCGAGGTCACGGGGATTGGATCCGCAAGTATTTAGAAGCAAGACCGACCTGATGACGCCAATAACGGGCAAGTCATTTCTGGTCTGCAGAGTAGATTAAACAAGACGGGCGCATTCGCTGGCTTCTCGATGGCCGGCGTTTTGCGCGACTGCCCAATCATGTGAAGCCGGGAAATGGAAACCAAAGGAAAGCCAGCGGCTGACTTGCGAGATTATCTCGCCGAAGAGCGAACGTTTCTCGCGTGGATTCGCACCGGCATCGCATTGATGGCATTCGGGATTGTGTTGGCGCACTTTGGGATTTTCGCAGATGAGCCGCACCTGACACAACACGCCTCCGGCGTCCAGCCCCATGAGCTCTCACTCTGGTTTGGAGCGGCACTTATCGCGGTGGGCGTAATCGTGAATCTCTTTTCCGCACTGCGCTATACGCGCCTGGTTAACGACTTGAACCGCGGTCAATTCGTGCACCGCTCCCTCTCCAAGCAAGGCGTGGTCGTGGCCATTTTCCTGGCGCTGCTCGGCATCGCCATGGCGATTTACATCATGCTCGCCGTGGCGCAACTGCCGGACACACTGTATGCGTGATCGGCCGACATGACCGCTGGCGTTCAGAGGGAGACCGTGATGGAAGGTTCAGATAAGCGTTGCCTCGACAATACTGCTCGTTTCTCCTCGGCGGGCACGGCCGCATCCACCACCAGCGCCAGCATAAGACGTTCGACAGTCATGCGTTTAAGAGCAACCGACGGAATGAGTGCGTCCGAATGCCAAGGAAAACGGCCAGATCACGCAGTCAAACACCGCCCGGACGGTCGGGAATGTCGGGAGCCATCCACCCTCTCGCATCTGGGCTTCCAGCCAGGTCAGAGAACACGCCTGCCATCCATGTCAGTTCAGGGTTCATCTGGGGGATCCCGGTTAAGCAAAGCCGCGCAATTGCGCGCAATCGGTACAAAGCATTCTTTGGCTTAACGAACACATAATGCCTCAATCAGACTTAGGAGAGAAGACAATGCGCAAGTTACTTCTTTCGGCAGTCCTGACACTCGCCAGCTTCGCGCCCGCGTCAGCACAGCAAACAGCCACTGTCGACTCGAATATCCGCCTGACCCCAGTCTCGATGGTTAGCGTTTACGGCGACGCCGCAAGAAGGGCGCGCGTTCGCAAGTCGGCAGCTACGGATCCCCGCGTTATTGCCCGTGACCGTCGCATGAATTGCTACAACCCTTATATCGGGAATTGGAAGCACGGATATCCCCGCGACGACGACAGCTGCTAAAACGGCACCATTGTGTCAGACGGTAGCGCGCCCCGCAGCTCTCGCGCACGGCATGACCGCTGGCGTCCAAAAGGACACGATCATGGAAGGTTCAGATAACCGTTACCTCGACGTAGGTCTGATCATCCGACAAAAGGAGCCGAAAAATCTAGAGGCTCCCTTCGATCGGATCGACTCGTATCTCACTCCGACGGAGCTGTTCTACATACGCAGTTATTTTCCGATACCAAACTTGGACCGCGCCTCTTATCAGCTGCGCATCGATGGTGCGGTCAGGCATCCGTTCACTTTAAGTTACGACGAGTTGCGAAGCTTGCGATCCGAGACGCGCATCGCCACCCTCGAGTGCGCAGGCAATAGTCGGGTCTTTCTCGTTCCGCAGGTGCAAGGAGCGCAGTGGGAGCTCGGAGCAGTCAGCAATGCGGAATGGACCGGCGTGCCCCTGCGCGCGTTGTTGGAGCGGGCCGAGCTTGCAGAAGATGTTTGCGAGATCGTGCTCGAAGGAGCGGATCGCGGAATCCCCAAAGAAGAGCCCCTTCCTCCCGGCCCGATTTCGTACGTTTGGAGTCTGCCCCACGCCAAGGCCATGCAGCCGGAAGTGCTGATCGCGTACGCGATGAATGGCCGTGATCTTCCGCGCGACCACGGATTTCCGGTCCGGGCAATTGTGCCTGGTCATTACGGAATGGCTTCGGTCAAGTGGCTCACGCGTATTCGGGCGGTAAGCGACCCGTTTCATGGTTACTGGCAGACATCGGATTACGCCTATTGGGCTTTGACCGATGGAAAGCCCGTGCGGCGCGCGTTGGGAGAAATGAAGCTCAAGTCCGAGATCGCGCGACCACGTGTTTACGAAACCTTGCCCCCCAACCAGATCTACGCCATTTGCGGCGCTGCATGGGCAGGCGAGACCGACGTGACCGAGATTGCAGTGAGCACCGATGGCGGCCAAACCTGGGCCAAGGCAGAATTCCTAGACCCTGTGCGACGGCATGCGTGGCGACGTTGGAAATTCGATTGGCTTACACCGAAAAAGTCGGGACAGTACACGCTGCTGGCCCGCGCCAAGGACGCGAGCGGTATGTTGCAACCTAACGAGCACGATCAAAACAACGGCGTCTACGTGATCAATCACTCTCTCCCAATCGAAGTGTTCGTGGACGAATCTGGAGGCCCTGATCGTACGCGAGAAGTCCTCACCCGGGATACAGCAGGCCCTTAGCCACCCACTGCGTGAGCCCCAGCCTACCTCAACGGATCGCGACTCGTCGCTGTCTGGGGTCGAGATGCACACCGCTACGGCAACGGGCTTTTTCCCGAAGCAGGCAAGGTAATGTGAAGCGTGGCGCCGCGCGGCATATTTGCGCTCGCCCACATCCGTCCGCCATGCGCCTCGACGATTGAACGGCAGATCGAAAGACCTATCCCCATGCCGGTCGGTTTGGACTGCGCTTGCGCGTACATCGCGCAGATCAGCGGCAAGGCCGCCCAACTCACGGCAATTCCCGCCAAGCCAGAATCGCGCCAGCAACTATCTTTATCGGCGCGTCCGCGGACGCGCACTTAGGAGGCGGCCACGCATCGAAGCCGGACGCCAAGATGAGATGTCCCCACGGAAAGGCATATTCCCATGGCAATGATCGAAGCGATCGGCATCCCCGACACCAAGCTGTGCAAAGAAATCACCGAGCTTGTCCGTGATACCGAGCCGGAGCTGCTCTTCAACCATTCGAGTCGGGTTTATTATTTCGGGGCGCTGACCGGCCTGCGGCGCGGCCTGCGGTTTGATCGCGAGTTGCTTTACGCGGGCGCGATGTTCCACGACATGGGCTTGACACGCGAGCACAGCAGCCAAACCGAGCGCTTCGAGGTCGACGGCGCGAACGCCGCACGCGACTTCCTGAAGGCCCATAAAATCGCGCAAAGTGACATAGATCTGGTCTGGACCGCGATCGCACTGCACACGACGCTGGGCATTCCGGTGCACATGCACCCGGTTATCGCCCTTGTCACTGCGGGCGTCGAGATGGACGTGCTGGGCATCGGCTTTGACGAGTTCCCGAATGCGCAACGCGAGGCGGTGGTCGCCGCCTATCCTCGCACGCCCCATTTCAAAGAGGACATCATCGAGGCCTTCTACGACGGGATCAAACACAAGCCCGAAACCACCTTGGGCAATGTGAAGGCCGATGTTCTGGCCGACAAGGATCCTCACTTCGTGCGGGGAAATTTCTGCAGCGTGATCCGCGGCTCGCATTGGAACGGCTGAGCGAGTCCGGTTGGACAAGACCGCCGGCGCGCAAATGTCGGAGTTCCTACCACTACGTTGACGGCTTTAGCGCTCTCCGTGCTCATCGCCCGCCTCCCCAACAACGCAACTTTCGAGTTTCGCCGATCCAAGTGGGTTTGAAACCATGACGACATCATCCAGACGGGATTTCCTTGGCATCGTTGCGGTCGGCTCGGTATCGGCAGCAAGCAGCGTCTTTTCGGGCAGCACCTCGGCGGCGCCCGCCGATATGTCCCAAGCTGGCGGCCGGGCCGGGCGCTACGTGCCGCCGGTCAGGTTTGGTCTTGGCGGCGTGCCCTTGGGCAACGAGTTCGAAGCGGTCAGCGATGAGGATGCGTACCAGACGCTCGAGGCCGCCTGGAACACCGGCGTACGCTATTACGACGTGGCGCCGTGGTACGGGCTTGGGCTCGCGGAACGGCGTTACGGCAACTTCCTCCACAATAAGAACCGGGACGACTACGTCTTGTCCTCCAAGGTGGGCAAGCTGCTTAAGGCGTCTCCGCACAACGACGCAAAGTCGAACTTTCCATTCTCGCCATCTCCCAACAACGTTGTGTTCGACTACACGGCGGACGGCGTGCGCCGTTCGATCGAGGACAGCTTGCAACGCATGGGTATCAGTCGGCTTGACATCGCATTTGTGCACGACATCTCGCCCGACAACAAACTGCTGCCAACCCCCCTGGCAGGAGCAGTTCGAGATCGCGCTCGAGGGCGCCTTCCCCGCCTTGTCGAGGATGCGGGAAGAGGGAATCATCCAGGGCTGGGGCATCGGCGTGAACACACCGGAGCCCATTCTTCGCGTCATGCAGGAGGCCGATCCGGACGTGTGTCTGCTCGCCTCGCAGTATTCGCTGATCGACCATACGAACGCGCTCAACAGCATCTTTCCCGTGGCGCGTCAGCGCGACGTGAAGTTCGTGATCGGCACGGCGCTGAACGCCGGCTTCATCTCCGGCAGCCCGCGTTACAACTATGGCAAGACGTCCTGGGACATTCCCCGCCAGTACATCGAGAAGCGACAGAGGTTGCGCGCTGTGGCGACTCAGTTCGGCGCCGATCTGCGAACCGCTGCGCTCCAGTTCTCTGCGGCGCCGGACGTCGCCGCGGCGTTGATCGTCGGCGCGCATACCGAGGCGCAAGTCCTCGCCAATGTGAGCTCCATGCAGGCGACAATCCCGCCGGAGTTTTGGGCCGAGCTGAAACGGCAGAACCTCATCGAGCAGAACGCGCCCACGCCTCTGGCGGCCTGATGCCGGCCGCTGGAGGAATCCCTGTCCCACGTGCCGCAATCTAGGTCAATCTCCCGCCGAGAGCTTGTTCGATATTGCCGTTGATAGGCCGTGCTTGCGGGGTCTGCCGGCTCGATGGACCATCGACTCCAACAGTGCAGCCCGCACGGCCTCCAGGCCGAGATGCGGTTTAGGCAGGGTTATCGCGGTCGCCGCGCCCCGCCGATATTCACGCGGGAACGCTCGATCACGCATTGTCGCCGAACGAGCGCTTGCGGTGCGTCAGCACGTCATTCCCGCGACCTAAGCGGATGCGTACAACGCACGCTACTGCAACGCGTTTTTTCCCGGAGCAGGCAAGGTGACGTGAAGCGTGGCGCCGCCAGGCACATTCGCGCTGGCCCAGATCCGCCCCTCATGCGCCTCAATGATCGAGCGGCAGATCGAAAGACCTATCCCCATGCCTGTGGGTTTTGTGGAGTAGAACGCCTCGAAGAAACGGTCGAGGGACTCCCGCTGGAGTATCGGACCTGAATCGCTCACCGTAATCGAAACGTAATCCCCTCGGTCTTTATCCGTCGCGATCTGCAGCTCTCGCGTTCCCTCGCCTATGCTGCTCATGGCTTCGACAGCATTCATCACCAAATTCATAATGACCTGCTGCAGTTGAACGCGATCTCCTCGGACCGAGGGCAAGTCTCTACCGAGTTGTGTCTCCAGCACAACGCCGCTTCTGAGGATTTCGCTGCGGGCCAGCGCGACCGTCTCTACGATCACTTCGTTGATGTCCAACTCATCGGCCTGCGCAGGCGCCTTCCTCACCAAGGCACGGATGCGCTGGATGACGTCGCTGGCCCGCCGGCCGTCCTTGATGATGTCTTCGAGCGCCTCGCGCGCTTGGTTCAGATCGGGCGGCTCGGCGCCGAGCATGCGCAACGCAACATGGGCGTTGGTCACCAGCGCCCCGATGGGCTGGTTGACCTCATGTGCAATCGAGGTTGTCAGCTGGCCGATGGTCGCGACACGGTTGACATGCGCGAGCTCGATCCGCGCGTCACGAAGCCTTTCAGAGGCCAGTGTTTGCTCGGTGAGATCACGGGCGACCGCGAGTGCGGCGTCCACCCGCTCCGACTCCAGCTTTAGCGGCGAATACGTCACTATCCAGTATTTGCGACCGCCGGGATTATCGAACCATTCCGCAAAGCTGACCTCTTCTTCCGCGAAACATCGATCCAAATTCGGTTTGACCACTCGATCGAACGGTTCTCTGCCGACGACATCGCAAACATGCATCCCGACGACCTTCTCGGCCGGTATTCTCCAAACCCGCTCATAGGTTGGATTGGCCCGGCGATACCGGTAATCCCGGCCGATGATGGATACGAGGTCCGGTAAGCGCTCGGACACCTGCTCGGTCAAGTATTCCTCCCGCTTGCGATCCGTGATGTCGGTCGACGTACCCACGACTTCGACGACATCACCCGCTGGGCTGGAAATAGGATGGCCGATGGTGCGAATGAATTTGATTGCGCCGTCCGGATGAACAATCCGGTGCTCCAGCTCGTAATCCTTCCGGTCGCGGATTGTTTGCTCCATGGTCTGGATGACCGTTTCTCGGTCATCCGGATGGATTCGCCGCACCCAGTCGCCCACGTCCGGCATCCCTTCTGCGGGATCGAAACCAAACAAGCGGTGATGTTCCTCGGACGAATAGGTCACCCGTCGATTCGCGACGTCGTAGGCCCAGCTGCCGGTGTGGCTGATGCTCTGTGCCTCCGCCAAATAGGCCTCGCTGCGCTGCAGGGCCTGTTCGGCGCGCTTTCGCCCCTCGATGTCGGTTGCCGTTCCATACCACCGGACGATCTTTCCGGATTCGTCGCGCAGCGGCCTGCCATGAAGCAAGAACCAGCGATATTCACCGTCGGCAGCTCTTCTTACACGCGCTTCATTCTCGAACGACTCGCCGGCGGCCAGCGACGCGCGCCATCTTTCCATATGACTCCCGATGTCTTCGGGATGAAAGGCCCCCTGCCAACCCGAACCGGCCGAGTCCTTTGCGGAGAAACCCGTGTATTCCGACCAACGTTGATTGACGAAAGCCCAGGTTCCATCGGGTAGAGCGCTCCAAGCCATGGTGGGGATCGTATTGATAATGAGCCGAAGCCGATCCTCGGTGCTCTGTAGTGCTTCTTCCACGCGTTTGCGTTCGCCGCGTATCAGCAGCGCTCTCACGCCATGGCTCACGTCATCGGCTAAATGGCTCCTCAGCCTGCTTATGGTACAAGCCAAATACAAGGCCAGCTCGGCATAGGAATCGATTTCGCACTCGTCGAATGAATCATCTGCCCTCGCGTACAGAGCGAGCGCACCGCGCAGTTCGATCAGGCCCCCGCTCGGGGTTTCGGCGGCCAACGGGAATGCAACGCAGGAACGATAACCGAGCGCCAAGGCGTCGGTTCGCCCATGGCAAAAAATCGGGTCTGTGCGGATATCTTTGACCCGACAGCGCTTCCCGCTCCGGATAGCCTCGCCGACTGGTCCTCGTCCGGCCTGCGTAGGACCCCAGGAATGGTGAACGCGTTGCAGGTAATCTGCGCCATTCCCGGCGCTTGCCACCGGCCGCACGGTCTTTTCGGCATCATCCTCGCAATAGCCGATCCAGGCCAGATCAACCTCAGCTGTTTCGACCAAAATTCGGCAGATTGACTGCAACAGCTCCGGCTCACCACGAGCGTGGAAGAGTTCGCGGCTGCATCGACTGATCGTCCGCAGACTGCGGTTCAAACGCGCCTCGTTATCCCGAACTCGTCTCGTCTTATTGTCCATCTCTGTGCGACTTACACCATCTCTATTTACCAGGAGCATAGGACCTAACAGAACTACGCGACGCCCAGAGCCTTTGCGGCCAAAAGCGTACCCGCAACGCGTGATCGAATCTTCGCGAAGGCTGTGTCTCTGGAGCGTGATGTGTCGTCGCTGAACGGGGCGAAGCCGCAGTCGTCCGTCGTGCCCAGTTGATCGAGCGGAATGTATTTCGCGGCCTGAACAATCCTGTCTGTGATCTCTTCCGGTGTCTCCACCCGCGGATCCAGGACATCGATGACCCCCACAAAGATGCGCTGGTCCGGTTTCATGAATTTGCGGATGTTCTTCAGGACATGCTCACGATCAGGTTCGCACGCCAACTGTAGATAGAAGTTTCCTGCCTTCAATTCGAACAACCCCGGCAACAATGCCGCGTAATCGACATCCCTGCTGTGGGTCGAGCTGCGGTCTGAGCCCGCGCATGTGTGGACGCCGATTCGCTTTCGTTTTTCGGCCGAAAAGCGTTCAAGCAGCAGGTTATTCAACTCTATGAAACTGCTGAGCAGTCGCCCCGTCGGGTCGAGCCTGATCGAAAGCCGCGCCTCGGTGAAATCGATCTGCACCACGTGAGCGCCTTTCTTGAGACAGCGCCTGATTTCGCCCTCCTGCTCGCTGAGCAGGTCGTCGAAATACTGTTCCCGCGAATAACCGGGTATCTCTTCCTGCGGATAGAGAAGGCTCAACGCAGAGGGAGAGGCGACCGCTTGCTTGACCGGTACGTGGGCGTAGCGCTGGACCGTATCTAGGTAAGCGTCAGCCGGGATGCGGTATGCGAATGGTCCTTTCGTCAACCGAGGGAACTGTCGAACATGTCCATCCGCAAACAGAATCGGAATGCCGTTCTCGGCGATATTGCTCAGGCCGCGAATGGGGTAAGTGGCGAAGCTCTCCTTTCCCTGCTCGCCATCCGTCACGACGGGCGAGCCCGTGGCTTCGAACCGCGCAACGGTATCCTGCACAGCGGATTCGTAGTGCGATTGCAGCTCTGCTTGCGACATGCGTCCGGCCTGGAAGGCGCGCGCCGCTTCAATGAGGGCCAAGGGCCTTGGAATGCTTCCGATCGGTTCAGTCGGAATTGCCACGGCTGAAGCGCTCCGTGCGGCCCATGCTGCTCGCCCGGCCCCCCAACCCCGATCACGATCCTATACCTACGATACGCGCGAAGCACTAGCAGGATGAAAGAAAGGACAATCAAGCGAACGCAGCCAACCGCAAGAGGTCTTAGAACAATAAGGATCCAGTATGTGAAACAGGGGCGTCGCTCTGGCCAACCAGAGGGTGCCTTGCAACTGCCTTGAGCGGGCGTCCGATTGGCCTAGAATGTCCAGCCGTACGGGTGGGACGTTATGGTAACGCAAGGCAGTTCGTCAGCGAAATCCGTTGAGAGCCCGGACCGGCCGATCGTCTTCGTCGTCGATGACGATGCGTCGATGCGTCAGGCGCTGGCGAGGCTTTTACAATCGGTACAATTGCAGGTCGAAGTATTTGCATCGCCGCAGGAGTTCTTGCAGAGCGATCGCCCGAATGTGCCAGGCTGCCTCGTGCTCGACGTTCGGCTGCCGGGGGTAAGCGGCCTCGACTTCCAGGCCGAGCTGGCAAAGGCCGATATTCGGATTCCCATCGTGTTCATTACCGGACACGGCGATATCCCCATGACGGTGCGGGCCATGAAGGCCGGTGCCGTCGATTTCCTCGCCAAGCCGTTTCGTGATCAGGATCTTCTGGACGCCGCCACCGCCGCGATCCAGCGCGATCAGAAGCGGCGCGAATACGAGAAAGCGGTCGCGGACCTGAAGGTGCATTTCGAGGCTCTTACCGCCCGCGAGCGGGAAATCATGGCTTTGGTGGCGAGCGGGCTGATGAGCAAACAGATCGCAGCCGAAATCGGACTGAGAGAGATCACCGTGAAGGTGCATCGCAGTCATCTTATGAAAAAAATGGGGGCGAGATCGGTGGCCGATCTGGTCAGGATGGCCGAAGCGCTAGGGGTGAAACCGGAACATCGAGGCACGGGTGGCGCCTAATATTCAATTGAGAAAGGTGTGCAGATCCGGTGTCGGTCGGGAGCCGCCCGTAGCGATATTCCCCTCCAGTGGCCAAGCGTAACCAATTAACCGGCCTCGCCCTTCTCGAAACCTAAGTATAGTTCTCGGCCCGCAGTTCCCGCCCTAACTTGTGTATGAGGCGACGCTGTCAGGGCCCGCCTGTGTTGGCCCGGGCCTCAAGAAAAGGTCAGGTCGCGTGGCAGAGGTTCCGGTAATCTCGATCATTGACGACGATGCTTCGGTGCGCACCGCGACGGCACGGTTGCTGAGGTCGACGGGATTTTGCGTACACGCGTTCGCTTCGGCAAAAGAATTCTTGTCCTCGCCCCGATTGAGCGAAACGTCTTGCATCATTGCGGATGTGCAGATGCCCGGCATGAGCGGCGTCGAGCTGCAAGACCACTTGATTGCCAACGGCCACGAGACGCCGATCATTTTCATTACGGCGTTCCCGCAGGAGCGGGTGCGCCAGCGCGCCATGAAGGCCGGCGCCATCGATTTTTTGAGCAAGCCCTTCGATGAACCGCAATTCCTCCAATGTGTGGAGCGGGCTCTGATGAGGCGCCAAAAGCCGGCTCCTCCTCATGGCAGCGAGTAGTCTCGCGGCCGGTGCCGGGGCTTCGCGGCTACAGCAGTTTCACACAGAGTGTCGACGACGGTGCAACGATTTCGGTGCATCCCCGCTCCCATGGGAGAGGGAGCAGATCGAGCCGCGGCTCACGACTGGTCGCGCGGCTCAGACGCCGCCCGGCGGCACGTAGCAATAGACCTGCCCGCCCATCCCGATGAAGATGATGCCGTGACCGGTCGGATTCCCTTCGTCCCATTTGATCTTGTGGTTCGGGACGACAATCTTCTCGCCTGACTCCCGGTGCGGGCGGCCGAGCGGGCCGTCCGGGCGCTCGTCGGTGATGATGGCCACGTAGCGATCCCCGTCCACCTCGAAGCTGTCGGCCCAATAGGCGTCGGCTTCACCGCAGCACGACATGGTCGGAATGTCGGGCTGCATGAGCTTCTGAAACCACGCACGCACGTGCGGCGGATGGTTCTCCCACTGTCCAAAATCCCGCGCTGCCGCCGGCGACGCTAGCAGCACGAGCGCAATGATGATGCCGCGCATATTCGCCTCTTCCAGTCAGTCATCCGACCGGCCCGTATGGGCTAGCCCGACCTTATGTCGACTGCGCGCGGACTTCGCTTGCGCGGAATTGCTGCGAATACACCTGTTTTGCATCAATCGCCTGTGTGTGGCCCGGAATCCCGGCACGATTTCGCACGGCGTGGGGCGCGCATTCAGCCGCCCATCAAATCGCAACCAAAGTATGAGTCGGGCAACGGAGGTATGGAGAGCAACAAACGCGAGTATGCGCGGCCAAAACCACAGCATCAGCTGCATTTACCTCTGTACGATTGAGACGCTTGCGGCTGAGTGACCAAATCGTGGTCAAGGGAAGGGGCTTCTTCTAGTGGAGGCGGCATATGAAATTCGTCTTGGTGAACGGCAGGAGGCCCCGTCCAGAGGCTTGGTGCGCGTTGTGCTGCGAGCCAATCGGCGAAAGCTATCTGCGCGAGCTCACCACGCGTCTCTCCTACTGCAGTTACGAGTGCTACCTCGGTCACTGCAAGCTCGCCGTGTCAGCACTCACAGAACGGGCGAGGGCATCATGACGACGATCCGGGATGGGAATGGTGCTGCGAGGACCGGGACGCGGTCGCGTCAAGTCTGCGATCATTGCGGCGGACCGTTCGGGATGGTGACGCACCGCTGGTGGGGCAATAAGTTCTGCAAGCGCAGATGCAAAGACGCCTATCTTCGCGAAATCATGCTGGACCGGACCACAGTCCATCGCTGGTGCGGGTTGCTCCGCGTGATCTCGCGGAGTCGATCATTACCGGACCAGAAGGGAAGCTGTGTTGCGCCCGTGTAGTGTCGGCCGGGCGGCTCGAGCGAGCGTATTTATTCATCTTCCCCCGTGGCCGTCGCGCTTGTTGCAATCGCGCACTCCGCCGGCATTTATCGCCGTGAGCGCGCCTTCGTTCGCAGAGCGTAGGGGACAAGCCCGTATGGAGCGCTTAAGATGATCGCGTACGGAGCGATCAAGGCGGCCGCACCGATGTCGGGACATCCCACCGGCTACGATTTGCTGCGCAATCCGCGCCCGCCTCAACAAAGGCACCGCTTTCACCGAGGCGGAGCGCCGCGCCTTCCGTCTCGAAGGCTTGCTGCCGCCCGCCGTCATCACGATGGCGCTGCAAGTGGCGCGCCGGCACGCCGAAATCGCCGCCCTTCAGGACGATCTGCCGGCTACATTTTCGATCAGGGACTGGCGCGCGTGCCACGGCCGGACGACGTGGGCGCGCTGGTCCGCGGCCGCGCGTATCGTCCGCTCTACGCGGAGTGAAGCGAATGGCTGAGGTCGTGCAGCGCGACGCCGCCAATGACGTGGCGCGCCCCGATCCGCGCACCGAGACAGCGGCGTTACCCGTGCACGAGCACTCTGGCGAGGATCAGCTGCACCGCATCGTCGTGGTCGGCGGCGGCGCGGCGGGGCTGGAGCTCGTCACGCAGCTCGGCGATCGCCTCGGACGGCGCTCGCGAGCCTCGGTCACTTTGGTCGAATGTGCCCGCACCCATCTCTGGAAGCCATTATTGCACGCGGTGGCCGCGGGCAGCATCGATCCCGGCGAATACGAGGTGAACTACCTCGCCCAGGCGCATTGGCACGCCTTCCGCTATCGCTTCGGCGAGATGATCGGGCTCGATCGCGCCAGAAAAGAGGTTCGCCTCGCCGCCACTTTCGACGACGAGGGTCGTCAGATCACGCCACCGCGCTCCATGGGATACGACACGCTGGTGCTCGCGATCGGCAGCGTGACCAATGACTTCGGGACACGAGGCGTCGCGCAATATGCGGTGCCGCTGGAAACTCCGGCGCAGGCGGGGCGCTTCAACCGCCGCCTGGTCAACGCCTGCCTGCGCGCGCAGACGCAGGATGGGCCGGTGCGTGAGGGGCAGCTCCACGTCGCGATCGTCGGCGCCGGCGCGACCGGCACCGAGCTGGCCGCCGAGCTCCATCGCACGACCCGCGAACTGGTCGCGTACGGGCTCGATCGCATCGATCCGCAGCGCGACATCCGCATCGTATTGATCGAAGCCGCGGAGCGCATCCTGCCCGGCCTGCCGGAGCGCATCTCGGAGGCGACCCATCGCCTCCTCGACCAGCTGGGCATCGAGGTCTGCACCGGCGCCAAGGTGAATGAAGTGACAGCGCAGGGCCTCACGCTCGCCGACGGCTCGTTTATCGCTTCGGAACTGGTCGTGTGGGCGGCGGGGGTGAAAGCCCCGGAAGTGTTGCGGCAGCTCGACGGCCTCGAGATCAATCGCATCAATCAGCTCGTGGTCGAGCCCACATTGCAGACCACGCGCGATCCCAACGTGTTCGCGATCGGCGACTGTGCCGCCTGTCCGCGCCCGGGCACATCCACCACGGTGCCGCCGCGGGCGCAGGCCGCGCATCAGGAGGCCTCGCATATGGCCCGCCAGATCGAGCGCCGGCTGCGCGGCCAGCCACTTCAACCCTATACGTACCGCGACTTCGGCTCGCTGGTGTCGCTCGGCAAGTGGAGCACTGTCGGCAACCTGATGGGCTTCCTATTCGGCCGCAGCATCTTCGTCGAGGGCGTGTTTGCGCAGATCATGTACCGGTCGCTGCGCCTATTGCACGAGCGGGCGATCAACGGCACCCCGCGCGCGGTGCTCGGCGTCCTCGCCCGCGCTCTGGCGCATCGCACCGGGCCGCAAGTGAAGCTGCATTAGGCAGCTTGAACCGGTTTGCAGCGGTTTCCTGTTCACTAGAACCATGATGGGACATCATCACGAGCAGCAGGCTCGATCTGCTCCCTCTCCCATGGGGAGAGGGTCGTCCCATCACGGTGAGACGCGGGACCAAACCAAAGTATGAGTACGGCAACCGAAGTATGAGCGCGACCAAACGCGAGTATGTGCGGCCAAAACCACCGAGTGAGCCGCATCAACCTGCGTACGATTGAGGGATTCGCGGGTGACTGACTTAATCGCAGGCGAGGGCGGGGGCCCGATGGACCCGACAGAAAGAGTGCAACCGGATGTTGACCTACTCGCTAGCTTCCAACGCTGCACGGCGTGTAAACTTCGACGAAGTTTACGCCCGCGCCTTCAACGATTCGCGGCCTGGACCAGGGGTGAAGCTCCTGCAAATCGACAGCGGCTTGGAGAACGGTGGGCAGCCGACCAACCGCCGGGCCCGGCCGCTGCCTGACCCCAAGATTGGCCACGTAAATAGCCCCGCGCTCGAGATCAGTCCTGCTGGTGTGGTCAGTCGCCGCGCGAGCATATGGGACGGCATCAGAGTCGAGGTGGTCCAGTTCGTCACCCACGACAAGATCGAATTCCGCTTCCATGCACCATGTCATTTGCTGCTCGTCTACGAAGAAGGCGTTCGCGACGAGGGTGAGACAGTCGTCGATGATCTGCCGCCTTCGACATTGCGAACGCTGCGGCGCAAGCTCACCTTCGTTCCTGCCGGCCATGAATATCGCGAGTGGCAGCGCCCGCGCGTTCGCAGTCGGATCATCTGCTTCTATTTCGATCCCGCCAAGATGCCGGCCCACTCTGATCCGAGCGCGACGGCAGCGCCGCTTGCGCCCCGGCTGTTCTTCGAAAACAGCGTGCTGTGGGAGACGGCGGTCAAGCTGGCCATAGCCATCGAGGATGGCTGTGAATCCGAGCGCTATTGTGAAGCGCTCGCCGTCGTGGTCGCGCACGAGCTCCTGCGCATGCAGGGCAATCTTCGGCGCTGCGGGCCGCCAACGCGGGGCAGCCTTGCGGTTTGGCAGCAGCGTATCGTCGCCGCCTACATCGAAGAGCACCTCGCCGAAGCAATACCACTCCATGTGCTGGCGAAGCTCGTTCATCTCAGCCCCTACTATTTCTGCCGCGCCTTCAAGCAATCGTTCGGCATTCCACCGCACCGTTACCACATCAACCGCCGCATCGAACGCGCCAAGGCGCTGCTGGCGGATCCGGCGCCGTCAGTAACCGACATCGCGCTCGAGATCGGCTTCAGCGAAACGAGTTCGTTTTCGGCGGCGTTCCGACACACGACCGGGACCACTCCAACCGACTATCGCCGCACGCTGCGATGAAGCCGCGCCCTCGCGGGAACGGAGGCCTAAATGCAAACCGCAGCCCTGGTTTCCGGGGACACGACCCGTTACCTCGAAGAAATTCGCCGCTTCCCGATGCTGGAAGCCGAGGAAGAAAGCGTGCTGGCAAAGCGTTGGCGCGAGCATGGCGACGCGGACGCGGCGCATAAGCTCGTCACCAGCCATTTGCGCCTGGTCGTTAAGATTGCCGTGGGCTACCGCGGCTACGGCCTGCCGCTCTCCGAAGTGATTTCGGAAGGCAATGTCGGCCTGATGCAGGCGGCCAAGCGCTTCGATCCGCAGAAGGGCTTTCGGTTCGCCACCTATGGCATGTGGTGGATCAAGGCGGCAATCCAGGAATACATCTTGCGCTCGTGGTCGCTGGTGAAGATGGGCACCACCGCCAACCAGAAAAAGCTGTTCTTCAACCTGCGCAAGGCCAAGAGCAAGATCTCGGCGCTGGAACAGGGCGATCTGCGGCCTGACCAGGTCAAGCTGATTGCGCGGCGCCTTGGCGTGACCGAGCAGGACGTGATCGACATGAATCGCCGCCTGGGCGGCGACGTGTCGCTCAACGCTCCGATCCGCGACGACGGCGATTCCGGCGAATGGCAGGATTGGCTCGTCGACGAGGCATCCGACCAGGAATCGCGACTGGCCGAGAGCGAGCAGCTAGAGAACCGCAAGAAGGCGCTCGGCGAGGCCCTCTCTGTGCTCAACAAGCGCGAGCGGCGCATCTTCGAGGCACGCCAGCTTGCCGATGATCCGGTCACGCTCGAAGACCTGGCGGTGGAGTTTGGCATCTCGCGCGAACGCGTGCGCCAGATCGAGGTGCGCGCCTTCCAGAAGGTGCAGCGAGCTGTGCAAATCGCGGTCGTCCGGATGCGGCCTTCGTTGGCCATTCACTAACTGAGCGGCGGGTGAGGGACGTTGTCATCCCTCGTCATGCGCGGGCTTGACCCGCGCATCTATCGTGCAACTCCGCACGCGTCCGACCCCGCCGCAATTGCCCCTGCGATCACGCTGATCTCAAATCGAAGGCGCAAAGCGAGCAGGCGACTGTGCAGTCGGGCGTCGACGAGCGGCTCAGTTGGAAGCCGCCACCTTTGCTCTCGGTTGCTTGCGGACGCGATCCAGCGCTTTGTCGAGGGCGTCCGCACTCTTCCCAAGCCCCTCGCGTTCCTCGTCGGACATTTCGGGTTCGAGCACCTCGATCGCGCCGCGGCGGCCGACGACGCTCGGCAGGGACAGCGTGACGCCAAACCTCTTCTGATAGCTGCCGATCGGAACGACCGCGCGCTCGTCGTTGAGCACCATCTCGGCGATCCGGGCCGATACGATGCCGATGCCGTATTGGCTGGCATCATGGCCCTCGATGATGGTGATGTTGGCGTAGCGCACGTCTTTCTCCAGCTTCTGCCGCAGCTCGTCCATCCGCTCGCCGCGCTTCTCGAGCAATGCCGCCACCGGAACTCCGCCGATCCGCGCCGAGGACCACAGGAACACCTGCGAGGTCCCGTGGTCGCCAATCACCTGGGCTTCGACATGAGCGGGATCCGCACCGAAGTGCTTGCCGAGGTGAACGCGAAAGCGCTGGCTGTCGAGATATGTACCTGTGCTCAATACCGCCGCCCCGGGAGCGGCCTCGCGCGCGATATCGGCGAGCGGATCGGGCGGATCGGAGACCACGAGAAGCACCGCGTTGGGCTCCGCCCGCACGATCCTCGGCACGATATCGCGATAGATTTCGGCGTTCTTGTCGAGCAGCTTGAGGCGGCCCAGCGGGTCGTTGCGATCGGTCGCGCCGCCGGTTTTTTCGTTCATGCCCACGGTAATCAGCACGATGCCCGCGCCCTTGAGGTCCTCGTAATCGCCGTCGACGATGTCGAGCTTGGGACCGAGCGGGGTGCCGTAGCGCATGTCGGTCGCCACCGCCTCGGCGGTCTTGCGGCTGCGATTGACCAAAACGATCTCGCGGGCGGTGCCGCGGTTGACGGCGGCCATAGCGCAGGCGCAGCCCACATTGCCGGTTCCAATAATTGCGATTTTCACGGCCGCCTCCATTGCTGCGTCAACCCGCCGGTAATCGGGGCGCTCCGGACAGGTGCCCGCAAGCAACTGCCTCTATCCGAACAAACGTCGCCTCGCCGTCAAGTTCCGCCTGTTCTCGCCACCATTCGCCCTTCATGCCGGGCGAGGCAACGGCTCACTCCCTTGCCACGCGGGTCGCCTCGAACAGGAACCAGGTCCGCCGCTCGGCCTCGTCGATCCAGTTCTCGATCAAGCTGGCGCTGGCCACGTCCTCGTGCTTGTCGCAAATCGCGTGGGCCTCGCGCAAGCT
>Ga0306926_10000957_pt1 | contig 28125 bp, 27 predicted proteins | sample flu12Cox44000178_FD_203759 | JGI IMG/M metagenome (GOLD analysis project Ga0306926, IMG submission 203759) | Lab enrichment of tropical soil microbial communities from Luquillo Experimental Forest, Puerto Rico - flux8day.12C.oxic.44.000.178 (v2)... | ecosystem: Environmental > Terrestrial >...
CATGAAGGATATCGGAGCGTCCCGACATCAGAATCACCTTCAGTCGGCGGTGAAGGGCTCGTGCTCGACGAATAACGTCGATGCCATTCATTTCCGGCACTGCATAACCTTCGAGAACCATGCCAGGCTTTAGATCCGCGACGTTTTCCACACCCTCGCGAAAGCTTGCCGTCTTGAAAGCCGGGCGTGGATCGCGACCGGGCTTCTCGAGTTCCCGCAAGATGTCGGTGACGGTGGGCACTCCAAACACGGCGTCCGTGAACGCCTCCGGTTCAATTGGCGTAGCGCCGATGTATTGCCGATCAGTTCCTTCAGTTCGCTCTGTGTTGCCACAAGAATGCGTTGCACCACGGGATAGGCTTCAGGGTGTACGCCCGACAAATCAAGCGGATCGTCTCCGTTGGAAATGCGCAGGAATCCTGCCGAAAGCTCAAAGGCCTTCGGCCCGAGCCGCGGAACCTTTTTGAGATCCGCCCGGTTGCGAAAAGGACCGGGCCCCTCACGGTAAGCGACAACGCTGCGGGCCAGTCCTTCGCCGATCCCAGAGACTCGCGACAGCAACGGCGTCGAGGTAGTGTTGACGTCAACACCCACGGAGTTGACGCAATCCTCTACCACCGTATTGAGGGAGCGCGAAAGTTTGTGTTCGCTAAGATCATGCTGATATTGGCCCACGCCGATCGATTGGGGATCAATTTTGGCCAGTTCGGCGAGCGGGTCCTGAAGCCGCCGTGCGATCGACACTGCTCCTCGCAAGGATTCGTCCAAGTCCGGCAACTCCTGCGAGGCGAAAGCCGAAGCGGAGTACACCGAGGCGCCCGCCTCTAAGACCATGACCTTGGTCAACCCGAGCTCAGGGTGGAGCCGAATGAGCTCCGCCCAGAGCCGGTCTGTTTCGCGCGAGGCGGTCCCGTTCCCGATCGCGATCAGTTCCACCCGATGCTCATCGGCAAGCCGCGCGAGTGTAGCAATCGACTCGTCCCAAAGACGCTGCGGCTCATGCGGGTAGATTATCGTTGTCGCCGCCACTTGTCCCGTCCCGGTGACCACGGCGATTTTGACGCCGGTCTGATACCCCGGATCAAGCCCCATCGTTGGACGAGCGCCCGCGGGGGCCGCCAACAGCAGGTCGCGTAGGTTCCCGGCGAACACTTGCACTGCGGCATCTTCTGCACCCTGCCAAAGCCGAAGGTGTAGGTGGCTTTCGATGCGAGCCAAGATCCTTGTCCGCCAGGCCAAGCGCACTGTCTCGAGCAGCCAGCGGTCGCCGGGCCGACCGCGATCGGCGATCTTGAACCGGTTGGCGATTTTCCGTTCGAAGACGTTCGGCTCGCCTCGATCGCGCTCGCTTCTGTCGAGCCCGGCGGAGTCGGACACCAGCTCCAGGGTGAGCACCTCCTCCCTCTCGCCGCGGAACAAAGCGAGAATACGGTGCGACGGCAATTCAGCCAGCGGCTCGCTGAGTTCGAAATAGTCGGCAAACTTGGCGCCGGACTCCGCCTTGCCCGCACGAACTCGCGAACAAAGACGGCCGCGCGACCACACGTCCTCGCGCCGCGCCCCGATCAGCGCTGCATCTTCGGAGAAGCACTCGACGAGGATCGCGCGGGCGCCCTCGAGAGCGGCGGTCGAAGCACCTACTCCTTTACCCGGTTCGATATATCGGAGAGCCACCTGCTCCGGACATTGGTCGGCTCCCGAGAGCAGCGCCTCTGCCTGAGGCTCGAGGCCTGCTTCGCGCGCGATTTGGGCTTTTGTCCGCCGCTTTGGCCGAAAAGGCAAAAAAAGATCCTCGAGCCGCGCCTTGCTGTCCGCCGCCTCGATTTTATGCTTGAGCGCCGCGTCGAGTTTTCCTTGCTGACGTATGCTTTCGAGGATGGCGGCCCGACGCTCGTCCAGCTCACGGAGGTATCTGAGCCGCTCCTCCAGCGTGCGCAGCTGGGCGTCATCGAGCGCCCCGGTCGCCTCCTTCCGGTAACGTGCGACAAATGGCACGGTCGCTCCGCCGTCGAGCAACGAGATAGTGGCAGCGACCTGCTGCTCGCGGACGCCCAGTTCCTCGGCGATGCGCAAATTAGAGCGATCCGCAGATTGGCACTGCGAGTCGCGGACATCATCGCCAGCATGGCTGCGCCGATGCCATCGGCGTTGGAGGCGGCCAGCGGATCGTAACAGACCGCAGAAACATGTCTGGCGGGCACGGATCATTCTGGCGACCGCCGAGGGCTGCGGCACGGCAGCGATTATGCGCCGTGCCGGGGTCTCGAAGCCCTGTGTGTAGCGCTGGCAAGATCGGTTCACGCGCGAAGGCGTGGCCGGCCTGTTGCGCGAGAAGACCCGAAAGCCCGGCCTGCCGCCGCCAGCGGCGGTGGTCGAACGCGTCGTCGCTCTCACGCTCACTGAGCCACCCGGCGAGGCGACGCACTGGACCGGTCGGGAGATGGCCGTGGCCACCGGTGTGTCGCTGCGCTCGGTGCAGCGGATCTGGGTGGCGCACGGCCTGCAGCCGCATCGGGTGCGGCGCTTCAAACTGTCCCAGGATCCGGCCTTTGCCACCAAGCGGCGTGACGTCGTGGGGCTCTATCTAGACCCGCCGGCCCATAGTCTGGTTCTGTCGGTCGACGAGAAGTCGCAAGTTCAGGCACTCGACCGCACCCAGCCGGGTCAGCCGATAAAGAAGGGCCGCGCCGGGACAATGACCCACGATTATATCCGACCTGGCACGACCACCTTGTCCGCCGCGCTCAATGTCCTCGACGGCACCTTCATTGGTCAGTGCATGGCGCGACATCACCACGAGGTGTTCATCCGTTTCCTCAACCGCATCGAGGAGGTCGTACCGGCCGGCAAACTCGTCCATGCCATCCTCAACAACTACGCCGCCCACAAGCATCCCAAAGTGCGCGCCTGGCTCGCCCGGCACCCCCGCTGGGTGCTTCATTTCACGCCGACTTCCTGCTCCTGGGCCAATGCGGTGGAAACCTTCTTTGCCACCCTCATCCGCCGGCGATTGTAACGCGGCGTCTTCCGCTCGCTGGTCGACCTGCAGGCCGCCATCAAGCGATACGTCGGCGAACACAACCGCAAACCCAAACCCGTCGCCTGGACCGCCGATCCCAACCACATTATCGAGAAGATCAATCGAGGGCACCAAGTGTTGGCGTCAGAACATTAGGTGCAACAGTCGGCCGCGCGGTATCGACGGAGCAACCCAACGACATCTTTCCGTCACGCATTTCTACGTTCATTCGCAGCAACGCGCTCATACCGAGCAGTGGTTCCGGCATAGGCCCGCCCACAAGCATCGCTTCCACATCGGTCAACAGACAGGAACCGATCTCAAGCCGTTTCAGCCGAAAAAACGTAATAGGATACTTGGCTCCAGCTGCGGTTGACGCTGTTGCGTTAAGTGACGACGACGACTTTAGGCTCATGCCAAGTTTGCGAGCAACTGCCCGTGGGAACGCCACCATGGTCGCTCCAGTGTCGACTAGAAAACGAACAGGAATCCCGTTAGCCGTCGCCGACAAACGAATTGCCCTGTTTTCGACAGAGAAGGTCATAGCCGTCTGATTGGTGGCTGGTGACTGTGCAATGGCCGGGTTCGCCAGTATGACGGCGGCAATGAAAACGGCCTTGCCCAATTCGTAATGGCGCATTGTGAAGTCCCCCGACACGAAATAACCACGAATTAGGATTGGATGTGAATTCGCATCCCATCGGATCACCCGGCAGCGCGACCGACGTCCCACGGAATCCCGGCCGTTGTGGGCCATGATGGTTTCTTTGGGCGTCTTGGGCAACAGCAATTCGCACTCGACATGGGAGGACTGGTCGACGTATGTTGACTGTCTCAATCCTAAAACGCGCTGTTTTTCCTCGGACCAAGGGTGCGCCTCTCCGTCGTCGCGCAGTGATTTGACCGAGCGCTGTTATGCTGGCGCGAGTGGCGCCCGCAGCCACCGACCAGGCTTCGCGAAAAGCTGATTATGATCGGTGCCAAGGCTGTAAGCGACGCTGTTAGGCGGCGACTGTGGCTATTTAGCCCAGACAGGTTGACAATGAAGTGCGATCCGTTCGCGGCCTCGTCGCGCAGCCTTGCAAAAAGGAGTGACAGACCAATTTACCATAAGGACGACAAATCAATTACTTAAAAGGCGCCGCTTCCAGACAACCCGATCATCCCTTTTCTAGAGGTACTGCCTCAGATGTCGAGTTTCGTAGTAGCGCGAACCTGTTGTGGTGGGTCTTTGCTGCGATTTGAGGAGACATCGGAGCGCTATAGGAAGAGTTGGGTACGGTAGACAGGCTAAGAATGTCGGGTCGCCTTTCCGTCTACTGATGGTGCGTTTACGAGGGGGAGGGGCTGGGCGATCTGTGCTAGAAGGGCCCTTGCCAGAGGGGCGCCGGCGGCGGGTCGACCCGCGGACAGCGCCTCTATCTGCTACCGGGATGTACCTTCACGCGCAACTGGAGAAGCGGCATGAGTACCAGCTTAGCTACACGGTCACTCGCTTGGCGTTGCAGGCGGCGGGACTCGTGACCAAGGGCAAGCGCCGGAGGCGGATCACCAGAAGCGGGAGCGTCGGTCGTTATCCGGTATGATGCTGCTGCGGGACGATCATCGCATCATGGGGTCCGCAGCTTGATCGCGAGCCCGACCTGGTGGTCACGCCTGAGGATGTCGTTGGCGAGCTGTACTCGGACTCTTGGTCGAAGAGGAGGGCCCGGACTTTAGCTTTTTAACGCTCGCCGAGACCATCGCCGCGAAGGTGTTGTTTCGTGCTCTTGATGCCATTCGCGTCTCATACTACTTCGTCGCGCCGATGCCGGCGGCCGGATCGACAAGGGACGGCCTATCCTGGCTGACCACGACCGGATCTCGACACCGCCTATGAGATGCTGGATGTTGTGGATTGCGGAAAACGGGAGAAGCGGTGCGCGCCGGTTACGGCGGAAGCCGGTCATTATCTTCGGGGCACAAAGCATGAAATAGCGACACTACCTCTCTATCGGCACGGGAACCTGACTGCCGCTGCCCGACGGCTTTTGGTGGAGGTGAAGAAACTCGCCCCAGGCTCGCTGACGTGTGGGCCTCCGGGAGCTCCTCAACCTTAACGCTTGAAGGCTCTGTTCAATCATCATACTCTCCTAGACCAGCGCTCGTCGAGCTGCGGCGAGGCCAATGGCTTGATCGGTGGCCGTCAGGCGAACAGGTGAGGGGTGACCAAGTGCTCCGAAACGGCTTGTTTTTCGTCCCCGCAGAACCGGCTAGCGGTTAAAGGTTCTTCGGTTTTTGACCGGCAGGAGGGTCAGCATGAAGTACCTCTTGACAGGCGTGGCGGTAATTGCCGTCCTTGCGTTTTCTACCCTGGTCGGTGCGTAACCTGCCACTGCTCCCATCATTGGGACCCTCGGCACAGTTTTGGAATTGCCGGCCCAAGACCATCATAGTGAAGCCGTCTAAAGTGCCGTAGGCAAGCAAGGAGGATCGTATGAAGTATCTCTTCACAGGCATAGCGGCGATTGCGACTCTTGCGTTTTCTGCGGCAGTCGGGGCGCAGCCAACCAATCCGTCCGGTGGAAACGCCGTGGGTTTGCCGGGTCCCAATCCTGGCGGGCCCGGTCTAACGCCCTACAGCACGGGTGCATCTCCGGCGCCCACGCCATCGGGCCAGATGCCCGCAGGAGGGAGGAGGACATCGGGGGAACGGATCCCCGCTATTATGCCGGATACGTCGTCTCCGCCGCCTTCGGCCTCCAACACAACGTCGGCGACGCCCCCGACGCACCGTCATGCACGTGCCAGCTCACATGGCAAAATGGCGTCGCATCACCCGAGTCGTTTCCCGAATTTGCAGGGTAACAGCGTTGCGAACCAACTAAACCAAGCTGAGCTAGCCCGGGTGCAATCGGGTAATTTCACGGCCCCTCCAGCCCCCGAGATGTCTTCTGGAGCCGCTCCGGCCCCCGGGATGTCCGCCAACCCCAACCAGACGAACCGGATGTCAACAGGAGGAAGGGCGACATCGGGAGGCCAACGGTAGGCGACGCCCGTCAAGACCTGGGGCAATCTTCGACGTTATTGGCCTAGCCGTTATTTCAGAGATTGTTGCTCACGAGCCAGAATGGGTCTCGCAGCTTGAGCGAGAATGACGGCAGCAGCAGGTCATTGTCGCGCGCCCGCAGATACTAGTCGTCTTCGGCCACAAGCGGGCGCAAGAAGCCCGCGGGGAGCATTGCACTTGGCGGGGTCCAAGGGGATGCAGCGATGTTGAGTCGGAGGATGATGTTAGCTGCTGCTCTTGCCGCTATGGGGTATTCGGTCGCTGATGTGTCGTCGCTGTCCGCTACTTCTTTGAGCACTCTCGGAGTACCGGCCTCAAGCGATGTCTCTCGCGACCCAACCTCGCGCTGTGCCATTCCGCCGATGCCGCCGCCACGGCACGAGGTTCGCCCGCCCCCTCCGCGTGGACACCGCGGCTGGTATTGGTCACGAGGTCGGTGGCGGTGGAACGGGCGTCGCTGGGTTTGGATCTCCGGGAGTTGGCAACCGCGACGCTAAGTCGGCCGCCAAGCTATCCCCAGTCGTTGGGACAGGTTTGCTTACCGCCGCTGTTGTCCGGCCGCAAAACCCTGCTGGAAGGCGGCATCCTGGGCCTGTCGGGAGCGATCGACGAGAAGCCCCCCGAGCAGCCCGGCACCCGCCCCGGCGGCCGCACCGAGCCCGGCATTGCCGCCAATCGCGCCAATTACCGCGCCGCCGCCGGCGCCGATTGCCGTGCCAGTCAGTGCACGCTGCTGGGTCGGGGTCATATCGGCGCAGGCAGCAAGCGTCCCAGCGATGCCCGCGAGCAACAGTAACTTTTTCATCGTGTTCCCCAGAGCTGTTGATCAGCGAGACGGCGGGCAGGGGTAGCGTTCGCTCAGGAACCGGAATAACCCGTCGGTGGACGATTGAGCCAAACGATCCTGCGATGCGTGTGCCCAGCCGACGAACTCGCTCAGCGTTTCGTTGCGGCTGGGCGGAGGGTTCGGCATGCAGAATAGCTTTGGTCCGCGGAATGCGGCTTGGTTCTGCATTTCCACCAAGACCGCACCCTGTGCAAAGCCCTCGCAGAAATTGACGGCTGCCGTTCCGATCGCGTTATCGGGCGTCGCGGTGCAAAGTTCGATCAGATCGCCCGTCGTTCTGGCGCCGAAATTCGCTTCTGTCGCCGCGCGTGACGCAACAGGCGCGAGCAGCACCAGCCCGGCGGCGACGGTCCAGCCCTTCGACCTCATGATTATACTCCTCTGAACAAATCGGGTTCGTCGCCCTTTGGTTGAGTAATTACAGTGCCATTATCGGAACCTTCATGGCAAGCCTCAGAACGAGCCGAATTCCGAACCGAGTGCAATCACTGCGGCGAGAGCGATAACGGGGCCGACGATGGCGGCCATTACAATATCAAAGTAGCTCTCCCGATGTGTGGATCCACACACTGCGAGCAAAGTCACGACGGCACCGTTCTGCGGCAAACTGTCGAGCGTTCCCGCGCTCATTACGGCTATGCGATGCAATAGGGACGGATCGATCCCGTGCTCCACAGCAAGGCGTGTGTAGGTGCTGCCTAGCGCGTCGAGCGCGATCGTCAGACCACCTGAGGCTGACCCAGTCAAAGCGGCTAGCAAATTGGTCGCGACGGCGAGCGACACGAGCGGACCGCCTTCAATCGACAGTACCCAGTCGCGCACGATGTCAAAGGCGGGTACCGCGGCAACCACCGCGCCAAAGCCGACCAGGCTAGCAACACTGAGCACCGGTAGGACCGATGCGTTGGCGCCGGAATCCATCGTTTCGCGCAGGGCCGGTAGCCGCTGCCAGTTGATCGCAACTACCGTGAGGATCGCAGCCAGTAGCGCGGTCACCACCGACCACACGCCGGCGACAGCTGATAGTGAGGTCGCACCAAAGCGTTCCTCGGCGAGAAACGAAACATCGAGCTGCGGCAAGACTACCAGGGACATCAGCACATTCACGCTCACCACAACAACAAGTGGCAAAACCGCAAAGATGATCGGCGGTGCCTCGCGGCTCGGGCGGCCGTGATGGACCTCAGGAGGATCAAATTCGCGCGCTGTGGTGGCACGCTGGCGGACGGTCTCGTCCTCGGCAACCTCATCGATCGTGACCGCTGAGCCTGGGCCAAAACCCTCGCCTTTGCGACGGGCCTGGACGGCCGCACGTCCCAGCCACCACAAACCGAAAGCGGCCATTATTGCAGAGGCGATGATGCCAAGACCAGGCGCTGCCAGCGGCGTCGTGCCGAAGAACGGCATCGGGATCGCGTTCTGTATGGCCGGGGTTCCGGGCAATGCCGACATCGTGAAGGTGGAGGTGCCCAAAGTGATTGCGGGGGGTATCAGCCGGTTAGGTATCCCGGCAGTGCGGAAGAGCTCCTGCGCCATCGGCACGAGCACGAAAAACGCAACGAACAGGCTGACGCCGCCGTAGGTCACGAGCGCGCCGGCGAGCACCACAGTGAGGATCGCGCGAGCCGAGCCCAGCCGTTCCGTCATGAAGCGGGCAATCGTCGAGACCGAGCTGCTGTCTTCCATCAGTTTGCCGAAAAGGGCGCCGAGTAGGAACAGCGGAAAGAACTGCGCAACAAAACGCGAGGCGCTGTCCATGAAAGTCTGCGTCCAGTAGGCGAGCAGTGGCCCGCCAGCGAAAGCCGCAGCAATCAGCGCTGCGGCAGGCGCCAGCAGCAGGATGCTCCAGCCCCGGTAGGCCAGCCATATGAGCAGCGCGAGGCCAAGCAGGATGCCGAACAAGCCCATGGGGTCGCTAGGATTCCGCCGCCGCGCCCCATGGGGCAGTCTCTTTGATCGCAGATCCGCGAGCCGCCCCTTCGGGCAGATGCGCGGGTCTCAGACTCTCCTCGAAAATCCAGGAGAGGTCCAGCGTATTGCGGGTACCGATGTCGTCGTAATGCTGCTCGAGCCAGTGCTGCGCGGTTTCTCTGCCGCGATCTCGCAGATGGGCGAGAAAGGCCCATTCGGCATTGAGTTTGCTGGAAACGCCGAGGCCGAGCATCGTCTTCTCGTCGTGGATCGCATGGACGTGAACGTCGCGAAAGCGCTCGCGCTCGAGGTTTTCGTAGTGGATGATTTCCCACAGGAAGGCCAGCGAACGCAGTTCCTTGAGCAGACTGGTATTGAAGGTAATCTCGTTCAGCCGGTTCTGGATATCGCGTGCTGATTTTGGTACATCGGGGCGGTAGAATGGGTTGATCTGGATCACGACAATGTCGCCCGCGTCGCATTCGTCCACGAGCGGGAACAGGGCCGGATTTCCCATATAGCCACCATCCCAATACGCTTCCCCGTCGATCTCTACAGCTTTGAAGAGAAACGGCAGGCACGCCGACGCCATGACGCTGTCGAGCTGCAGACCTGGCTGACGGAAGATCTTCGGCCGGCCGGTGCGGACATTGGTCGCGGTCAAAAACAATTTCAGACCGCCTGGATCGTTGACGGCTGCAAAGTCGATACACTCGGCGACGATGTCGCGCAGCGGGTTGAAATTCATCGGATTGAGATCGTACGGCGAAAACAGACGCGACAGGTGGTCCATCACAAGATAGCCCGGCGATGCATCGAGGCTCCAATTTCCCATGAAGATGTCGAACATGGACCGTCGGATCGGACTGTATTGGGCCGCGGCACTGGTGGCCGCCCAGAATTTCTTGAGGCACTGGCGCGCCTCAACCGGACCGCCGCGCGCCATTCCGTCGGCAAGCGCAACGGCGTTTATCGCGCCGGCGCTGGTGCCGCTGACCGCTGTGATGTGGAGCCGCTCATCCTCAAGGAGTCGGTCGAGCACCCCCCAGGCGAAAGCGCCGTGCGAGCCGCCGCCCTGCAAGGCGAGCTTGATCGACTTTTTAGGCTGGCTATTCATTCGATATCTCCAGATCACGGCTCATCGGCCGTCGGAACGTGTGCCCTTCAGTCTAGCCCCGCCGCGCGCCGGCCGGAAAGACTGCCGGGCAGATGGAAGACCATCGGCTTGGGCCGCCGTCGGTTGACCGAGTGATCGGCTCAAGCTCTCCAACGCTCCGCTCGTGGCACTGTCGGATTGTCATTCGGAAGGCCTGTGTCCGGTTGGCCGGCGGGTTTCGCGACTACCCGTTGAGTATTAAATCGCCGGCACTCCAAACATTGAGACCCATGCCCGCCCCGAGCCGAAGCGTGTTGGCACCGTTGTTCTGGCTGACGCCATCTACGTTGGTCTCGCCGCCGACATTGTAATAGCCGTCCGCCGACACCCACAACGCCGGCAAAAGACCGGGACTCGCGTGGCCCTCGACGAGGAATAATGGCTTTTGAGTAAGGCTGGAGCCGCCGCCGACACGGTAGTCCGGATTGGTCGTGAACACTTTGGTAGACAGATGGGTTTCGAGCCATACTCGGCCCTCGTCCGGCGTGTAGCCGTAATTGACCCTCGGAAAGAACGTCCAACGGTTCGAACTCGGGTTTAACGGATCGACAGGTAGATATTTGCCGAGCGGAGTGGCAATGAAAAGATGAAAGATCGAGAAAGTTTGCGGGACGGACGATCGGAATTGCTCCCTGGTGCATCAGCTCCCCAAAGGTCGAAGGGAAGGGCGTTTTCTTTACTCAGGACGACATCGATTATGGGAAGCGCGGGCAGTTCTCCTTCGTAAATGCTGGTCAAAAAAAAACGGGACGACCGCGTGCCCGACATAGTCACGGTCGAAATAGCTCGGGATTGAGCTGCGGAATTGCGCGAGGGCGGCGCCGACATCATTTGGCGGCCCTTATGCACAGCCGCTTTACCGGACAGCAAACCCGCCGGGTGACGGCAGCGGCAAGAAAGGCTCGTTTCTTCATCTCAGGGTCAGTGCCAGAAGTCATCGTTGATAGGGTGCAAAAGCCTCACCGACAACATCGGTCGCTCCTTCTGGCAGACCCCCGCTGCTCTGTGTCTGGGGCACCGGTGAGGCGGTAGTCTACGGACCTGCCATGCGCCTGTCGTCGGTTGGGAGTCCCAAGGCTATGCTGGATGTCCCAATCAACACCGTTGTGGCCGATAAGGACCCGCCCGTAGAACGGCCTCTGTGATGGCCGCCGCCATCGCACGCGGAGATCCGAAGGCAGGCGCTCCGCGCGGCGGATCAGGCTTTCATCCTCCACCCCGCGGTCGGAGCGCAGTTGTCTTGCAATACGGATGATATGGCCATGCCTGCAGTCGCAATCGGCACTGCGTCATCACGTAAAATTAAATTGACACGATCTCACTTTTAGGTGGAACGTCGGCCATCGATTAGCGTTGCCCGGCGCGGCTTCCGCCCTTGTTTTTGGGCTATGGTGAGGGCGGCCACGACACCTGAAACGGTTGAGACCCAGCTTCTCGAGTCACCCGACCAATTCGAAGCCTGGCGCGAGTGGCACCAACCCGTCCTCGATTTCCTACCTGAACAATCGACCAGTTACGAATTTCCGGCCGAGCTGCATTTATGGGAACTTGGCGGTTTGGCGATGAGCCGAACCTCCGTGCCTCCCGTTCGTGTCGCGCGAACGAAGAGAAACCTCAGGCGCGATGCCATCGACCATTGGGTCGTTAGCTACTGCATCCGGGGCACGCATCTCACGAAGACGGCTAGGACAGCGCTCGAAATACCCGCAAAAGTGCCCTTTCTCTCTTCGCTCGGACCAGAATTCTTGCACGAGCGGACGCATATCGACCGGATCCAGTTGCTTATGGCGCGCGACGCTTCCAGAATATTGCATCTCTGCTCGATGCCGCTTGCGGGTCGGTAATGGATACGCCTCTTGGACATCTTCTTGGCGACTACATGTTGGCTCTCGAGCGCCACCTGCCAGCCGTGACCGAGAGCGACTTTCCCCGATTGACAAACGCTGTTGGCGCGATGATCGCGGCTGCGGTCGCTCCATCGGCGGAGCGTATAGCCGTCGCCAAATCGCAAGTCGATTTCGGTCGCAATGAGCGGGTGCGGCAGGCCGTCCGCCGGCACTTGCGAACGCCGACGTTAGGGCCGAAGACCCTTAGCCGGCTCGTCGGAATGTCCCGTTCCAATCTCTATCGGTTGTTCGAAGATACGGACGGCGTAGCCCGATACATTCACGTCCAGCGGCTGCTCGAGGTGCATGCCATTCTATCCGACTCCGAGAAGACGAGTCGATCTCGGCTATTGCCGAAGACCTCTGCTTCGCAGACGCCTCTAGTTTCAGTCGAACTTTCAAACGGGAATTCGGCTATAGCCCCAGCGAACTGCGATCGGATGCACTGACGCGCCGCGCCGTGCTTCCAAGCCACGCATCGTCGTCAACGGCGAATTTCGGCGCGCTACTACGCGGGTTCCAGAGAAACATAGCGCAGCTTGCGCGACCCATATCGCGCCAATTTGACACAGACCGAACGCCCTTTGGGCGTGCAGCGATGGCCGATTACCGATTCCAGTAAAGAATAGCATGGTAGAATCGACTTGACAGGCAATCGCTGACGGCGCGTTATTTGCTCACTTTTTCGGTGAGCGGCACCCATCGGGCAGCTGCAGAGATCGGCGCGGGACCGCGGCAGACCATGACGCCGGATATTTTTTCAACCCAAGCTTTCCGACCACGGGATCAGTTCGAAGCCTGGCGGGAATGGTACTCGTCTGTCTTTGAGGTGATGCCCAGAGACCCGATCGGTGACGGGTTTCCAAGCGAGATTCGGCTGTGGAACCTCGGAGGCTTGGCGATAAGCCGCACCATCGCGGCCTCTTCCCAGATATCGCGCACGAAGAGCCATGTCAGGCGCGATCCGGTCGATCATTGGGTCATCAGCTATTGCGCCCGGGGCGCCCACCTCGCGAAGACAGCAGATACCGAGCTCGAGGTACCCGCGAGAACGCCTTACCTTTGGTCCCTCGGACAGGAATTCCTACACGAGCGGACGCATGTCGACCGGGTGCAGTTCTTAATGGCGCGAGACACATTCCGGGATATCGGCCATCTCCTCGATGCGATTTGCGGGTCGGTGCTTGACAGCCCTCTTGGGCGTCTGCTCGGCGACTACATGATGGCCTTGGAGGGCCGCCTGCCGGCTGTGACGGAGTCAGACTTTCCACATGTTACCAAGGCGGTCAGCGCGATGGTCGCTGCGGCGGTCGAGCCATCGGCGGCGCGGGTGGCCATTGCTCAACGGCAAATTGATCTCGGCCGCAAGGAACGGGTCCGGCAGGCGGTCCGCAGGCATTTGCGAACCCCGACCCTGGGGCCGAAGAATCTCGGGCGGCTGATCGGAATGTCCCGTTCCAATCTCTATCGGCTGTTCGAAGACACGGGTGGTGTGACGCGCTACATTCAGCGCGAGCGGCTGCTCGAGGCGCATGTCATTCTTTCCGACACTTCCACGACCCAGTCGATCTCGGCGATTGCCGAGGATCTCTGTTTCGCAGATGCTTCCAGCTTCAGTCGGGCGTTCAAACGTGAATTCGGCTATAGCCCGAGCGAAGTGCGGTCGGCTGCGCTCGCTGGGGCGGAGCTCCGCGCGACGTCAAAAACCCGTAAGGCGCCGGCTGGGGCCAACTTCGCCGATCTCCTGCGCCGCTTGTAAGATCGCAAAGCGGGTTCGCGCACTGCCCTCGAAGGCAGCCAATATTGGGACACTCGGTATCGCGCTGGGATTCCGAGCTCATCTCAAGCGCCTCCGATGTCTCTACATTGCACGTGGATAGTCTGGGAGGATGCGGCTATGTCGATCAATCGGGGTCTGGCGACAGCGGCTGCCTGCCTGGTGGTGATCGCGGCGGGGTCAAGCGGAAGCACGGCGCACTGTGGTGGTGAAGCATCCGCCGGTAGTCAGCCAAGGCGACGTGTCCGAGCCCCGGGATGCGCAGCAAAATGTGATCGAAAGCGAACAATACGAACGGCTGCTACGTACAAATCCCGCCTTCCGCCAAGCGCGGATGGGAAAGGAATGCGGCCCGATCACCGACCCTCAACTCCACCAAAGCTGCCTTGCGAGTTCCGGCTCGTCGAGCGCGCCAGAGCACTACCGCAGCAGCGCCGGACGCTGAACCGTTACGAATCTGAGGGTTTCGGGGAGGATCACCGCACACGCCGGTTTGCGCCGCATGACGCTGCAGTAGGACAGGCGCTGGCGATGGCGAGGGGCGGCCACCAAGACTGAGATAATCGAATTTTAACGGTGAATTGCCGAACTACATATTGGCGACCTCCCGCGGCCATTTTGAGCGCGCGGCGGTCGCGTATGCCAGTCGCCCACCGGGCTGGAGCAGGCAAAGCTCGCCGGCCGCAGTCCGCAATTGCGCGCCGAGGAAGTAATCTAGCTGCGGGAGACACGGCTCGTATCGAGGCGTAGTTCGCAAATCTGATAGACCAAAACTTGCGGCGGTCGGCGGCGTTTACGGTGCCTTGATCGCGATCAACAATTTGTCTGAAGAAAAAGTCCGGCGCTGAAGGGAGTGAATGGACGACGCCTCCACTGTGACACTGGTGGGTGGATTGGGCTTGTTCCTTCTCGGCATCCATCATTTGACCGAGGGCCTGAAGGGTCTTGCCGGCGATTCCCTCCGCCGTGCGCTTCAGGCGATGGTCGGCGGCCGGTTGAGTGCGATCGTTTCCGGTGCACTATTTACTGTCCTGATTCAATCCTCAACCGCGACGACGCTGACCGTCATTGGTTTTGTCAGCGCCGGATTGGTCACCTTTGCGCAGTCAGTTGGGGTAATCATTGGCGCCACTTTCGGCACGACCTCAACACCATGGCTGGTAGCAATATTCGGGTTTCGTCTGCGAATCTCGGCATTTGCTATGCCGATGGTCGGCATCGGCGCCTTTCTCTGGATTATTGCCAAGGGCAAAACGCGTTCGGCCGGGGCGATCCTGGCCGGATTTGGACTGCTCTTTATCGGCATCGACTACCTGCAGAGGGGAATGGAAGGGGTTTCGTGGAACCTCGATGCCATCGGCGGAAGCGGTTTCGGCTGGCAATGGATCCTCGCTGGAGTCGGAATCTTGATGTCGGTTGTGATGCAGAGCTCAAGTGCCGCCGCGGCGGCAACACTCGTGGCCGTGCATGCCGGGTCGCTGAGCTTTGAGCAAGCGTGCGCAATGATTGTCGGCCAGAGCGTCGGAACCGCCGCGACGAGTGCGCTGGTGGCAATCGGCGCCGGGTTGGCGGTGCGGCGCGCGGCAATGGCGCATATCGTGTACAATGTTTCTATCGGCATCATCGGGATCTTGCTCCTCACCCCAATCGTGGCAGTGGCTTGTTGGGTCGGCACTCAGTTCGACGAGCCCAATGGCGTGCTCGCCCTGGCGGCGTTCAGCAGCATATTCAAGTTGGTTGGGATTCTTGCTTTTTATCCATGGCTTGACCGCTTCTCGAGTATCATCGAGCGGATCACCGGGGTAGGCGCCGAGACGGCTGTCGGTCGCCTCGACCCAATCCTCGCCGAGGCCGGAGGGGCCGTCGCGCTCGAGGCCGCGTGGCGCGCCATTCTGGAACTTGCGCATGGTTCGGTCGACGCCGTGCGCCGTCGGCTTATCGGTAAACCCGTCCGATATGATCCGCCGGTCGATGCGGCCCGGCAGATAGAGCAATTCCTGCAGTCTCTGTCGCTCGAAACACTTGATTTGGGGGCATTCGAGCCGCGTCTGGTTCGGCTGTGCCATGCGCTCGATCACCTGAACCAACTGCATGACGATTTCACACGCGTGCCGCCGGATGCGAGCGGCTGGCAGCCTCCGGCTGGCTTTGAGGACGGCGCACGAGCGCTTGCTACGTGGCTCGACACTACGAAGGACCCCCAGGCGGCACCCGGAGCAGAGATCTTCAAGGCGATGGGAAACGCCTCAAACGGTCTCACCGGTGAACGCACGATCGGACGCGACAAACTATTGCAAGACGTCGCACTGCAACGTACCCAGGCGGAGACGGCCCGCGGTGGCCTTGAATTGCTCGGCTGGGCGGATGGGACATTTTATCATGCATGGCGGCTTGCCGAGTCGCTGAGAATTGCCTCCGGGAACCAACCCGCCGCCTCATAGGGGAAGCCAATGAAGCGCAAGGAATACGAAAAGCAGCTGCGCAAGCTTCAGGTGGAGCTCTGCGCATTGCAGGACTGGGTCAAGCAAGCCGGCTTGCGCGTCGTCGTCGTTTTTGAAGGCCGAGACGCCGCCGGCAAGGGCGGGACGATCAAGGCCATTACAGAGCGGGTCAGTCCGCGCGTGTTCCGCATAGTGGCCTTGCCGGCACCGTCAGATCGAGAGAAGGGGCAATTGTACTTGCAGCGCTATGTAGCGCACCTCCCGACGGCGGGCGAGATCGTGATATTCGACCGCAGTTGGTATAACCGGGCGGGCGTCGAGCGCGTCATGGGCTTCTGTACAGAGGAGCAATACCGTCGCTTCCTAAAGGTTTGCCCGGAGTTCGAGCTGTTCATCGTCGACGGCGGCATCCAACTCGTCAAATGCTGGCTGGAGGTTAGTGAGGAGGAGCAGAAGCGCCGTTTCTTGGCCCGCATCGAAGATCCACTGCGTCAGTGGAAGCTGAGCCCCACTGATCTGTGCTCGCGCAGTAAATGGTTTGAGTATTCGCGAGCGCGTGACGTCATGTTCGCCGCGACCAATACGAATTTCGCACCGTGGTATATCGTCCGCTCAGACGACAAGCGGCGCGCTCGCCTCAATTGCATCCACCATTTGTTGAGCCTCATTCCTTACGAAAAGGTGCCGCAGAAGAAGGGGACGCTACCCGACCGCATAATGGACGATGCCTACGACGATCTGGCATCGCTTAGGGGGGTGCAGCTTGTCGCAGAGCGCTGGTAGCGTCGCCGAGAAAAACCAAGGGAGGACCAATATGTCTGAGGCAGTCCGCGGCAGTCCCGGCTCTGAAACCGCAACTTGGCACGCTGTCCCGGCAGATCAAGTAATCGGCCGGCTGAAGACTGACCCCGCGGCGGGATTGGATACCGCAGAAGCATCTCGGCGCCTCTCCCAATATGGCGCCAATCGCTTACCGGAGGGGAAGCAGCGGGGGCCGCTGATGCGATTTCTTGCTCAGCTGAACAACGTCCTGGTCTATGTCCTGCTCGGTGCTGGCTTTGTAAAGCTGATGGTCGGTCTGTGGCTCGACGCTGCAGTCATCTTGGGTGTCGTAATTATCAACGCCCTGCTCGGGTTTTTCCAGGAGGGCAAGGCCGAAAAAGCGCTGGATTCGATCCGCAATATGCTTTCGGCAGAGGCGAGGACCATCCGCGGCCGCGAGACGCGCCTGATCCCGGCCGAGGAGCTGGTGCCCGGCGATGTCGTGCTTCTTGAGTCGGGCGATCGCATCCCCGCCGACCTGCGCCTCGTCGACGTGAAGAACCTCCGGACCGAGGAGGCGGCCCTCACGGGCGAATCGGTCCCGATCGACAAGACCACCGCGGCAGTGGCGGCGAAAGCGACAGTGGGAGATCGCGAAGGCATGGCGTTCTCCGGCACCTTGGTGTCGTCGGGACGCGCGACTGGAGTAGTGGTCGCCACCGGGAGCAATACCGAGCTCGGGCGCATCAACGAGCTGATGGCTACAGTGAGCGCGCTCGACACCCCATTGCTTCGCCAGATCAAGAAATTTGGATATGCGATCACCGCCGTGATCGCCGTCGTGGCGGTGATTGTGTTCGCTTATGGCAGATGGGTCCGGGGAATGGACTTTGTCTCCATCTTCCAGGCCGTCGTCAGCATTGCCGTTTCGGTAATCCCGGAAGGTCTGCCGGCGCTGATCACTGTCACGCTCGCGATCGGGGTGCAGCGTATGGCTCAGCGCAATGCCATCATTCGGCGGCTGCCGGCCGTCGAAACCCTGGGCTCGGTGTCGCGGATCTGTTCCGACAAGACCGGCACATTGACCTTGATGGAAATGATGGTGGTGTCGGCGGTCACCGCCGATGCCGCTTACAAAGTCACCGGTCAAGGCTACGCGCCGGAAGGCGAGGTGCTGAAGGATGGGGCACCGGCAGGAGCGGATCCCGTTCTGGGGCTGATGGGCCGCGTCTCGATGCTGTGCAACGACGCCGAACTCCACCGGGAAGAGGGAGCCTGGAAGGTGGAAGGCGACCCAACCGAGGGAGCCCTTTACCCGTTCGGCAACAAGCTCGGTCTTGAACGGCAAGCCGAGCAAGCCGCCTATCCTCGGATTGATGCGATCCCATTCGAGTCCGAACACCGGTTTATGGCGACCTTGCATCAGGGCGCCGCCGGCAAGCAGTTTCTGCTGGTCAAGGGCGCGCCCGAGGTGATCCTCGAGCATTGTGACTGGCAGGCGACCAGCGGGGGCCAGGCTATTCCGCTCGACCGCGGCCATTTTGAGAAGGCGTCGGATGAGCTGGCGGCGCAAGGCGAGCGCGTCCTGGCCTTGGCGTGTATCGAGGATCACGTTGTGGTCGCCGGGCGTCTCGGCCCCGCGGATCTCCCGAAAAACCTGGTTCTGCTCGGCCTGGTCGGGTTGCTCGATCCGCCGCGGACGGAGGCGATCGAGGCGGTGAGCGAATGCCATGCCGGCGGCATCCGGGTGACGATGATCACCGGCGACCACAAGATCACTGCTGCCGCGATCGCCAAGATGCTCGGCATCGGCGACGGAAAGACCGCGATTACGGGATCTGAGATCGAGGAAATGGACACGGCGACCCTGCAGGACAGGGTGCGCGAGGTCGATGTTTTTGCGCGCGCGAGCCCGGAGCACAAGCTCCGTCTCGTCAAGGCGATCCAGGCGAACAAGCAGATCGTCGCGATGACCGGAGACGGAGTGAACGACGCCCCGTCGCTCAAGAAAGCCGACGTCGGCGTCGCCATGGGGATCAAGGGCACTGAAGTTACCAAGGAAGCGGCCGAGATGGTACTGGCCGACGACAACTTCGCCTCGATCACCGCCGCCGTCAAAGAAGGGCGCACGGTTTACAACAACATCGAAAAGGCCATTCTTTTTATGCTGCCGACCAACGTCGCCCAGGCGTTGGTCATTATGGTGGCTATCTTCGTCGGCTTTACGGCACCGATCACCGCACCGCAGATCCTTTGGGTTAATATGGTGACCTCAGTGGCGCTCGGGCTCGTTATCTCCTTTGAGCCGCATGAGCTCGATGTCATGCAGCGGCTACCGAGCGCGGTCGACCGCCCAATCCTTAACCGGTTCGGCGTGTGGCGAGTCGTCTTTGTCGGACTGGCATTGCTGGCGCTGACCTTGTGGGCGTTCTTCTGGATGAAGTCGAAGGATGCACCCGACGACCTGGCCCGCGCAGTCGCAGTGAACGCGTTGGTCATCGGTCAGGTGTTCTATTTGCTCAACAGCCGCTACAAGCTCGACTCGTCCCTTTCGTTCAAAGCCCATCTCGGTAACAAATATCTGTTGATCGGGATCGCCGCGGTCGTGATCCTGCAGCTGCTGTTCACCTACACACCGCCGTTCCAGACGCTGTTCGAAACCGCCGCGATCCCGCTCTGGGCTTGGCCGTGGCTGTTGCTAGGTGGCCTCGTTTTCTTTCTTGTTGTCGAGACCGAGAAGTTCATTATCCGGGTTTCGCGTTCGGCGGCTGACACTCCTGTTCTCGCGCAATCGCCGGCCTGAGACGTCTGAGCCGAGCAGATAGACCTCTCCGAGAAATCGTCCGCAAAGATTGGGACGCACGGTAGTGTATCTGGATTCTCAGCTGATTTCCGAGTCCGCACGGCTTGGTACATTGAGACACCGCTTAGGAGGGCCACGGCTACGATTATGAACACCGTTGTGACTTTCACGCTAGCGATCGCGTGCCTAGGGACGGTTGCGGCCTTCCAACCAGTCCATACGCAGACCGGTACCGCGACCGTTGTCGTAAAGCACCCGCCGATGGGCAATGAGGATGACGCTGTCAGAAATTTTGGTCTGCGCGGCAGAATGTGATCGAAAGCAAGCAACAGGAGCGACTGCTGCAGACAAATTCCGCTTTCCGTGAAGCGCGCAGGTGCAAGGAGTGCGGTCCGATCACCGATCCTCAACTCTATCAAAGCTGGCTCGCGAGCTTTAACCAGGGCTGAGCCGGCATTAGCGTAATGTGGTCGGCGGCACACGCCTGTGCGTAAGCCAATTCCAATGCAGTCGCGCGGAGGATCCGGCCTTGTCTGATTTGCTCGTTATCGAATTCGCCAGCGAAGAAAAGGCTGAAGGCGTGCGTGAAACGCTGCTGGCAATGCAGAAGGAGTATCTGATCGAGTTGGAGGACGCTGTGGTTGCGGTGAAGCAAGTCGACGGGCGCCTGAAGCTGAACCAGCTACTCCAACCGGTGGCGCAAGGCGCTATGTCCGGAGCGTTTTGGGGTTCACTAATTGGCTTGCTGTTCATGATTCCGCTGGCCGGGACCGCCGCCGAGGCAGATTCCGGTGCGCTCACAGGTCGGCTGACCGATCTCGGTGTCAATGAGGATTTCGTGAGGCGAGCTGCCAGAACGTTGCAGTCCGAGAATACGGCGCTATTCCTGCTGATCCGCAGGATGACGACCGACAAGGTCCTCGCGGCATTGCGCGGTGTCGGCGGCACCGTAATGCGCAGCTCGTTCGACGAGACCAAGGAGGCAGCCCTGCAGATGGCATTAGCGCAAGTGCGGGCAGCAGCTTCCGAAGCCAAAGGTTGAACATCAGTGCGGCGCCACTCTTTCGGGCGCCGTTGAAGGAAGGACTGACATGTTGTTTTCAGGCGGTTTTACTTTCTCCAACTTTCTCGCCGACGTCTTATCGGTCTTTCTTTTTGTGCTGTGGTTCTGGTTGCTGATCACCGTTTTCGGCGACCTATTCCGGCGGCGGGACATATCGGGCATCGCCAAGACAGTTTGGGTGATCGTCCTGATTTTGTTCCCCTATTTAGGGATTTTTATCTACCTGATCACACAAGGCCGCGGGATGGCGGAGCGGCAGACCCAGCGAGCCGAGCAGGCTCGCGAAGAGCTACGCCATTTCGTTGGCTTCAGCGTGGCCGATGAGCTCGAGAAACTCGAACGCCTGAAAGATTCAAACAAGATCTCCAATGAGGAATATTCGCGGCTGCGCGCCCGAGCTGTGCAATAGCCCGGACTGAATCTGATGTAGACGTATGCGGCGTTTTGCCGCAAACTCTCTGCGTTAGCGAAAGGGCAAAGGTCATGATCAAGACTGCTACTTGTTTGGCGTTTCTGGTCGCCAGCCTGGCAACGATTGCAACCACGCCGGCAATGGCTAGGCATACCGTTGTGGTGAAGCATCCTCCGATAGTTAGCCACGGCGACGTGTCCCCCTCCTGGTCGGCGCGGCAGAATGTGGTCGCAAGCAAGCAATACGATCGCCTGCTGGAGACAAACCCGGCTTTCCGTCAGGCGCGGATGCGAAAAGAGTGCGGGCCGATCACCGATCCGGATCTCCGTGCAAGCTGTCTTGCGAGCTTTAATCAAGACGAGCCCTATGTCGGCTCGTCGGCAGCGCCTCGGCATTACGGGAGCAGTGCCGGGCGCTGAGGTCGCTGGCTGTGATGGAGGCCTAAAGAGGCGCCGGGCGACCGCCGCGACCGTCGAAAATTTTTGAATTTGGGTGTGTTGTCATCCGAGCTAACGCGCCGGATGATTGGGACGCTGGGCAGAGTCTTGAGACTAGCGGCCCAGGACTGTTGCAAGGGCGTCTTTCAAAAGACGCCCACAGCCGAAGCGCTGCGCAAGACCGGACCCTGGTCCTAATGCGTTGACGGGCGTCAGGCTTGGGGAGGAAGTGCCGATGGAAAGCCAACAGGTTCTGGTGGGTGCTGCTGCTCCGACGCCGGCAGTGACATCCGAGCGAACTGAGAAGTTTTCTCTGTTTGCGCTTACCTCGATGGTGGTCGGGTCGATGGTCGGGGCGGGCATCTTCTCGCTGCCGCGAGCCTTCGCGACCGCGACCGGGCCGTTTGGTGCGATCATCGCCTGGGCCATCGCCGCGGCCGGCATGTACACGCTGGCCCGCGTGTTCCAGGCGCTCGCCGAGCGCAAACCCGATCTCGACGCCGGCGTCTATGCCTACGCCAAGGCCGGATTTGGTGACTACCTCGGGTTCCTGTCAGCGTTCGGGTATTTCATCAGCGCTTGCCTCGGCAACACTTTCTATTGGGTTTTGATCAAGTCGACCCTCGGAGCATTTTTCCCGATCTTCGGCAACGGTGACACGCTCGCCGCGGTCGTGGTCTCCTCGATCTGCATCTGGGTCTTTCACTTTACGGTTTTGCGAGGGGTGCAGCAGGCCGCCGCGATCAACAAGGTCGTGACGGTCGCCAAGATTGTGCCGATCATCTTGTTCATTCTGATCCTTGCGGTTTCATTCAAGGGGCACCTCTTTGCCGCGAATTTTTGGGGCGGTGACGGGATGCCCGAGGCCAGCCTGTTCGAGCAGGTCCGCGCCACGATGCTCGTCACCGTATTCGTCTTTATCGGTATCGAGGGCGCTAGCGTCTATTCCCGCTACGCGCAGAAGCGCTCGGACGTAGGCGTGGCCACCATCTTTGGTTTCGTCGGCGTAACGTGCCTGATGGTACTGGTGACATTGCTGTCTTACGCGGTGCTGCCACGGGCCGAGATCGCCGGCTTGCGGCAGCCATCGATGGCGACGGTTTTGGAGGCCGTTGTCGGCCATTGGGGAGCCGTCTTTGTCAGCGTTGGCCTGATCGTGTCAGTGCTCGGCGCCTATCTGGCGTGGCAGATGATCGCCGCCGAGGTCCTGTTCAACGCCGCAAAAACCGACGACATGCCGAGGATCTTTGCCACGGAGAACCAAAACAAGGTCCCCGCCACTGCTCTATGGCTCAGCAACGGCATCGTCCAGCTCTTGGTAATCAGCACGCTCTTTTCGGAGGACGCGTTTACGCTGATGCTGAAGTTGGCGAGCTCGATGTCACTGTTCCCGTACCTGCTGGTCGCCGGATATGCGTTGCTGATCTCGCGGCGCGGCGAGACGTACGATACGAGACCGCAAGAGCGCAATCGAGATTTGATCATCGCCGGCGTCGCGACCTTGTACACGGTGTTTATGATCTTCGCCGGCGGCATGAAATTCGTGCTGCTGTCGGCGATCTTCTATGCTCCCGGCACATTGCTTTACTTCTGGGCTCGGCGCGAACAGCAAAAGCAGCTTTTCGCGCCCGTTGAGTGGGTCGTTCTTCTGGTTGTGGTAATCGGTGCGGTGATCGCCGTCCACGGGCTCGCGACCGGCTACATCACCATCTGACGTAAAGGGAGGTCATCATGGCGAACACCCAAGGCGTGGCGTTTGGCGTGCACTCCGAGGTCGGCCAGCTGCGCAAAGTCATGGTTTGCGCACCGGGGCACGCACACGAGCGCCTGACGCCGACCAATTGCGACGGGCTCCTTTACGACGATGTGATGTGGGTCGAGGTCGGCAAGCGCGATCATTTCGACTTCATGCAGAAGATGCGGAGCCGTGGTGTCGAAGTGGTCGAAATGCACACTCTGCTCGCCGAGACTGTGGCAATTCCCGAAGCCAAGAAATGGATCCTCGACAATCAAGTGGTGCCAAACCAGGTCGGGCTCGGCCTCATCGACGAGATCCGCAGCTATCTCGACGGTCTGCCGAACCGCCAGCTTGCCGAAACCCTGATCGGCGGCCTTTCGACTTACGACTTCCCGGAGACCCACGGCGGTGAGATGCTCCAGCTCATTCGCGAAGCCGCAGGGGTCACCGAGTACCTGCTGCCGCCACTGCCGAACACGCTCTACACGCGCGACACGACCTGCTGGATTTATGGCGGTGTCACCCTCAACCCGCTGTTCTGGCCGGCGCGGCACGAGGAGACGATCCTCGCAACAGCGATCTACAAATTCCATCCGGATTTTGGCGGCAAGGTCAATGTGTGGTGGGGCGACCCGACCCAAGACCACGGACTTGCAACCCTGGAAGGTGGCGATGTGATGCCGATCGGCAAGGGCAACGTGCTGATCGGGATGGGCGAGCGCACCTCACGGCAAGCGATCAGCCAGCTCGCAGCGGCTTTGTTCAAGAAGGGGGCGGCCGAGCGGGTCATCGTCGCCGCAATGCCGAAGCTGCGTGCGGCAATGCACCTCGACACGGTCTTCACTTTTGCCGACCGCGACTGCGTCCTGCTGTATCCAGACATCGTCTACGGCATCACCGCGTTCTCGTATCGGCCGAGCGACAAGCCAAGCGGGATTGATCTGCACAAGGAAGAAAAACCTTTCGTGGATGTCGTCGCGGAAGCGCTCGGTGTGAAGAAAATGCGCGTGGTCGAGACCGGCGGCAATGCCTACATGCGCGAGCGCACGCAATGGGACAGCGGCGCCAACCTGGTCTGCGCCTCGCCCGGCGTTGTGTTTGCGTATGACCGAAACGTCTACACCAACACCTTGCTGCGCAAAGAGGGCATCGAGGTCATTACAATCTCCGGCTCCGAGCTCGGCCGCGGTCGCGGCGGCGGGCATTGTATGACCTGTCCGATCATCCGCGACCCGGTCGACTAGCGAGCGCCCTCACCCCCATTCGTCCCCGGCGGAGTGAGGGGGGTGCGGCTTTGCCCGCGACAAGACATTGGCCTTCCTGTTCCCGCAGCAGCGTGGCGCAGTCACTGTGGGCGGTCGTGGAGGAGACGCCGAAGATGGGCCGGCTTGCTCGCCGACGGAAGCGAAGCATCAATGAGCCCAAGGGACGGCCGACTGGTGAATGATTGGGCAGAAGCGTGACTGGCACGAAGACACGATTGAGTCCGACTCTTCGATCTGATGCACTAGACGACTCTGGGTTGCCGGAGGCGCATCAATGAGCTCACTGGCACCGTGTCGCTTCAATGGATTGCGCGCGATACTAGTCACCGCTGCACTTATTCCTGCGCTCGACTCTCGCACTCCTGCGATTGCACAGACCGCCAACAGTAACGCAGGTCTCGAGGGAGGTCAGGACGGTCTGTTCGACGCAATATTAGCGACGCCGAACTACAGGACGCCGGTGTTGCCGGACAGCGCCATCGCAACTACACCCGGCCTCGAGCAGGCAGTCCCGGCCCCGCAATTCACACTGAATGTTCTGGCTCCGGCTCTATACAACTCAAATGCGCAGTTTCTGAGCTCCGGCGGGAGCCAAACTTTGGAGGGCAGCCCGCTCGCTCGCCTCGGCTGGGCGAGCCAGCTGTTCGATACACCGATTAGGCTCTCAGCCGCTGCCAGTCTCGAAACCGAAAGGTTTGTCAATGCCCCCGGCGCCGCGATTGACTACATTCGCCCTTCCGCCCGAGCGCAATATGTAAATCCTGTAGACGACCAGGCCTATTCGCCGTTCTTGTCCTATGTACCACGGCTCGATTTCGACCCCACATTCGCCAACAACTTCGCGACGCGCCAGGACCTAAACCTCGGTATCAACAAGGTCTTTAACTTCGACGGCGCCTTCAACCGGCTTCCCGCCGCGTCCAACGGCTTGAGTGCGAGGGTCTGGTCGTTTGGCTTCAATGTCGGAGCGCAGCGGCGCTTTCGCGACCCCAGCCCTCAGTCATATGCTTTCATCTTCAACCCCTCGGCTTCGTATGTCGTTTCAGAGCAATGGAACGCCAGCTTCTCAATGGGGATCACGCGCCGTTGGTTCGATACCTTCGGCGGAGTCAGCCAACGCAACCTGACATGGGAGCCCACAGGTGTCATCGAATATGTGATTCCGGCCGACTGGTTGGATGGGTCGGACGCAACGCGATGGCAGGGCAATCCGGCGATCGACTTCGTTGCGGGTCTGGAGCGAAACTGGTCGAACCAGTCGGGGCGGGAATATACCCAATGGCGAGTCGGGCTCGTCTTCAAGACGGGCTGGCGGTTTTAGATCAGGGAGTCAGATCATGAGTCGAAAAGATGGGACTATGCTTCGGGGATTGCTCGGCTTCTTACCGATCGTGGCGTGCGTTTCTCCCGGTGTATTGTCGTTGGTGGAACCTGCATTTACTGCTCGCGCTGCCCGACTCGCACACGGCACTTGGACTGTACAGGGTCGTGCAATCCAGGGCACTCGCCGCTGCGGCGATTGGCTGGTTCGCCTGACCAATACAGGTGACCAATTGTCTGGCATCGTCTCGCTTGCGCGGTCGAGCGTGCCCATTCAGAACTTGACGCTGCAATCTGACGGGACCTTCTCAGGAATTACTCGCGCAGGCATGACGGGATCGACGCATACGCGCGCCTACAAGGTCACCGGCAAATTTTCGGGCGATACAGTTAGCCTTACGCTGGAAGATAATATGTGTCCCCCTCGCCGCGGTACAGCCGTTCGACGAGCCGCAGTCGGCTAGGGAGACGCGGAGTCTTTGCCGTAACGCTCCGCAAGCGGAGTAGCCAAATGTTGGATATCGCCAAGACGACGAAATTGGTTGACCAGCGTTGGAGCGACGAGGTCATCCCGACACTGGTCGAATAAATCAAAATCCCCAATAAATCGCCGGCTTCCGACCTGAATTAGGCGGCGCACGGTCATATGGATGAGGCAGTGGCGTTGTTCAAGCGCTGGGCGCAAGTAAAGCTCCCCTCTTTTCCAGGCGCCACTCTCGAAGTCGTCCGACTGCCCAGGCGAACGCCGGTCATCATGATCGAGGTCCCAGACGAGGGCGAAGCCACTGTACTGCCCTATGGCATCTCTGACAAGCAGCCGAGATGGTGGGGTGGACGCAGGGCTAGGCCCTTGGATCCCGCGTCTGGAACCCGACAAGCTCTATGGGCGCGGTGGGGCCGACGACGGATATGGGATGTTCGGCGGGTTGAGCGCGCTGCTGGCTCGGAAAAGAGCAAGGGGTGGCGCATGCCCGTTGCATAATTTTAATCGATGATTGCGAAGAATCCGGCAGCTACCACCTGCCCTATTACGTCGACCACCTCGCGCAAAAGATCGGCACCCCCTCGCTCGTGGTCTGTTTCGACTCCGGATACGGCAATTACGATCAGCTCTGGATGACCACCTCGCTGCGTGGCATCGCCGCGGGCATCTGGTCATGGCGCTGCTGACGGCTCCGTTGCGAGATCCGCGCAGCGGCGCGATCATGGGCAACTCGCCTTTTTATGAGTAGCTTGATTGCGCTGATCTTGCTGGTGTTTCTGGCGGTCGGGATTGGTTACGGCGTCGGAGCAAAGACAATCACCAGTATGGTCGACGGTATCAACACCGTGACCAAAACCTTCGCCAGCCTTGGTGGTCTGATTTTTCTGCTGTTTGTGATCAGCCAGTTTCTGGCCTATTTCAACTACAGCAATATCGCGACGATCGTCGCCATCGACTTGGGCGGTGCGCTCGAGCACGTAAATCTCGGCTCAATACCATTGTTATTGGGGTTTATAACGATTACTGGTGCTGTCGGTGTCTTGATTGTCGGTGCGATTCCCAAATGGGCGATCTTTGCACCAATCTTTGTACCACTGTCATGAAGCTCGGCATCGCGGCCGAAGCGGTGCTGGCGGCCTGCCGGGTCGGCGATTCGCCACCAAATGGCGTGTCGCCGCTGATGCCCTATCTCGCGCTGATCGTCGTCTTTGCGCAGCGCTGCCAAAGGATGCCGGTGTCGGCACCTCGTGGCGATGATGCTGCCCTACTGCGTCGCGATCTCGGTCGTTTGGATCATCCTATTCATCGCCTGGGAATTGCTCGGGCTCCCTTTTGGACCCGGCTGATCGATCAGCTTTTCATCCTGCGGGCGGTGCTGCGGCGGAAGCACCGGCGCCCGCCAGTGCGGTTCGGAGAGCTTCCTCCTTGCTCTCGTCGAAGGAGGTGCGGATCACTGTGCCACCTTCGCCTTGCAGCGCCGCCAGGACTTTGTCAGCCGTCATTTTGCGGATCAACACGAAGAGCGCGGCATTGCCGGATTGTAGGTGCTGCGCAGCGTCTTTCATGAACTGGTCGTTGATTCCGACATCGCTGAGGGCGCCGCCGAGAGCGCCCGAGGCCGCGCCGATTGCCGCGCCGGCCAGGGGCATCAGGAAAATCATGCCGATCAATGCGCCCCAGAACGTCCCGGACAATGCGCCGGTCGCAGTAGGATTGAAAAGCTGATTGAGTTTAACATGGCCATTGGGTTGCTTG
>Ga0306926_10000959_pt1 | contig 28113 bp, 28 predicted proteins | sample flu12Cox44000178_FD_203759 | JGI IMG/M metagenome (GOLD analysis project Ga0306926, IMG submission 203759) | Lab enrichment of tropical soil microbial communities from Luquillo Experimental Forest, Puerto Rico - flux8day.12C.oxic.44.000.178 (v2)... | ecosystem: Environmental > Terrestrial >...
GGCCACAAGCTGGTCGCTTGCCCTTCGCAGATGCAAGCAGCCGCCGGATGCGTTGGCCGTCACGATGGTGCCGATGTGGCCGGCGCGGGCAAGCTCGCGGCGCACGGCACTCGTTGGGGTGCCGAGGTCAACCACCCATTCGAACCGCCGCTGCACGCAGGCCACGCGATCCGACAATTCCCGCGCCACGCGCTCCAGCAGGAAGGTGGACGGGCCTAAGCCCGCCGCACGCAGGCCCCGTGCGCGGACGAGGCGGCGGTCGAAAATAGCAGGCGAGGCTGTCGAGCTCATCTTCGGCTACTCTATCACGCCGATGCGGCGGCTTTGACTCCGCGCACGTTGAGCTTGCAGCCTGTCGGAGCTAGCTTGCCGCCATGCACGGGGAACTGGAAGCGAACGCCGCTTCGGCGAGGCGCCTTGGACGGCTGGCGCAGGCAATGCGGGCCGCACTCGATCTTGTCGCAGGCGTCGCCCTGCCGCAGCTTTGCGCCGCGTGTCGCGAGCCGGTCGAAGGGGCAGGCCTTTGCGCGAACTGCTGGTCCAAGCTTTCCTTTATCGCACCACCCTATTGCGAGCGGCTCGGCATTCCGTTCGCTTTCGAAGCAGGACCCGGCCTCCTGTCGATGGAAGCGATTGCCGATCCGCCGGCCTATGGCCGTGCGCGCGCCGCGGTACGCTACGATGAGATCGCCCGCACCCTTGTGCATGCTTTGAAATACGGGGATCGGCTCGACCTCGCGCCAATCATGGGACGCTGGATGGCGAATGCCGGCCGGCCGCTGCTGGCCGACGCCGACGCCCTGGTGCCGGTGCCGTTGCACTGGCGCCGGCAGTGGGCGCGGCGCTTCAACCAGTCAGCGCTGCTCGCCGAGGTCATCGCCAACGCAAGCGGGTGCAAGGTCGCCCACGGGGCGCTCAAGCGGGTCAAATCTACGCATCAGCAGGTCGGGCTCGACAAATCGGCCCGCGCCCAGAACGTGCAAGGCGCCTTCCGGGTGCCCGCCGAAGGCCGGATCGAGGTCCTCGGTCGCAAGCTGGTGCTGGTCGATGATGTGCTGACTTCCGGCGCGACCGTCGACGTCTGTGCGCGCACGCTGTTGCGTGCCGGCGCAGCATCGGTCGATGTCGTCGTATTCGCCCGGGTTGTGGCCACAGAGCGTGTCCCCATATAAAGCATCAACCGAACAATGAGACGAATCGAGATTTACACGACCCGATACTGTCCGTATTGCATGGCCGCCAAGCGGCTGCTCTCGCAAAAGGACGTAAAATTCACCGAGATCGATGTGAGCGCGAATCAGAAAGAGCGAAGCAGAATGGCGGCGCGCGCGAACGGACGCATGACCGTCCCGCAGATTTTCATCGACTCGATTCATGTCGGTGGCTGCGACGAGCTCTATGCGCTCGAGCGGGCAGGAAGGCTCGATGCCCTGCTCGGCCCCGGCAATGCGGCGAAGGACAACTAGGAGCCGTGGAATGGGCGTTCGCTCGGATTTGAGCTTCACCGCGGGCCTGGTGCAGATGCGCTCGGGTCTGGCGCCGAAAGGCAATCTCGATGCGGCCGCGCGCCTGATCGTCGAGGCTTGCGAGCACGGCGCGGATTATGTGCTCACGCCCGAGATGACGAATATCCTCGAGGTCAAGCGTGAGCGGCTGTTTGCTGCGATCATGCCCGAAGAGAGCGATGCCAGTCTCGCCGCTCTGCGCGAGCTTGCACGCAGGCTGCGGATATTCCTGCACATCGGCTCGTTGGCCATCAAGCTGTCGCCAGAGAAGGCCGCAAACCGTTCCTTTCTTATCGACCGCGACGGGGAGATCATCGCGCGCTACGACAAGATCCACATGTTCGACGTCGATCTCGCGGGCGGCGAAAGCTATCGTGAGTCGCGTAATTACCGGCCGGGCGACATGGCGGTCACCGCGGCTCTGCCCTGGGGCAGGCTGGGCCTGACTGTCTGCTACGATCTGCGCTTTCCCGCGCTCTATCGCGCGCTGGCGGAAGCCGGGAGCTCGTTTATTGCCATCCCCTCGGCGTTTACCAGGCAAACCGGCGAAGCGCATTGGCATGTTCTCAATCGCGCGCGCGCGATTGAGAACGGCTGCTTCGTCTTTGCGGCGGCACAGGGCGGAAGACATGAAAACGGGCGCGAAACCTTCGGCCACTCGCTCATTGTCGATCCCTGGGGGCGGATTATCGCCGAAGCCGCCGCCGAGCCGGGAGTCGTTCTTGCAACCATTGATCCTGCCCTGGTGACGGCGGCGCGCGCGAAGGTGCCTTCTCTCGAGCACGGGCGCCGGTTTGAAGTCGTCGGGCCCTCCGCGGCGCCGGCCCATCTGCACGTGGTCCGAGGGCCGGCATGATTCGGTATGCACTGGCCTGCCAATGCGGCCACACATTCGAGAGCTGGTTTGCGAGCTCCACGGCCTACGAAAAGCAGGTCAAGCGCGGACTTGTGTCCTGTCCGGCTTGCGGCTCGAGCAAGATCGGCAAGGCGATCATGACGCCGCGCCTTGCGGGCGCGAAAAAACGTGATGTCGGACCGACCCCGCCTGTGGCTGGCGATGCTCCTGTCACAACACCAGCGGAGGCAAACTCGGCCCCCGTTGCAATGTTGCCGCCGCATGAGCGCGAGCTTCGCAAGAAGCTTAAGGAATTGCGCGAGCATCTGACCCGCAACGCCGATTATGTCGGCGGCAAATTCCCCGAGGAAGCCCGCAAGATGCACTACGGGGAGCGCGATCGTCGCTCGATCTACGGCGAAGCCACTCCCGACCAGGCCAAGGAGCTGCACGAGGAAGGCATCGAGTTTCACCCGCTGCCGGTTTTGCCGGACGAGCGCAATTGACCGCGATGCCGTCGGTCACGGCCCCTGCCGGATGATTTCACGTCGCGCGCAGTCAGTGCGCCCATAGCAGCAGCACCACGCCGATCACGATCAGCAGGATGCCCAGGCGCTCTCGCCCGGTAGTCGCCTGCTTGAAGATGAAGCGCGATATCCCCTGTGCGAACAGCACCTCCACCAGGGCAAGCGTACGCACGCTGGCGGCGGTGGCCAGCGCGAAGGCAAGAAACCAGAATTGTGACGCGAGCGCTCCCATGAAGCCGGCGAACAGGGACGGTTGCCACGCGGCAACAACGGAGGCGAGCACGGCAGGTTGGCGAAGCCACAGATACAGCGAAAGCAGCACCGCCTGCATGAGAAGTCCGGTGACGAGCGTGAAGGTGGCAGCCATGACAAAACTCGAGAGGCCCAAGCTGAGGATGGCGCCACGAAAGCCGATCGATGAAAGCGCGAACATCGCCCCGGCGATCAGTCCCAGCAGCGTCGCTCTCGAATCCGAAGTTCCCGGCTTGAGCGCCATGCTTACGACGCCGGCGGTGCCAACCAGGATGGCGATCGCCATTCCCGGCGTGACGGCATCGCCGAGGAAAAGCAGACCGAACAGGGCGACTTGCACCGGCTCGGTCTTGATATAGGCGTAGACCACCACGAATGAGCGCTGGTTCATGGCAGCGAGCATGAGCGCGGTGGCGGCAATTTGGGCGAAGGCGCCGACGATCACCCAGGGCCAGTAAGCCGGCGGCGGCCGAGGCAAACCCTGGCCGAGCGCGATCATGGTCGCGGCAAGGAAGCAGAGCGCAAAGGGAAAGCCGAACAGGAAGCGGACGTGGGTGGCGCCTACCGTCCCGAGACTGGCGGTCAAACCACGCTGGGTGGCATTGCGCACGGTCTGCGCAGCTGCGGCAACGACAGTGAAGACTGCCCACCATGCCGGATCAGGCATTGCTCGGCTTCTGAGCGGCCATCAAATAGTTGACATCCATGTCGCTTGCGGCCTGCCAACGGTCGGCAAGGGGATTGTAGATCACCCCGGTCTCATCCACGACGCAGAGGCCGCAGCGCTCGAGCGCCGCCGTGAGCTCGTTTGGCGTGACGAACTTGTCCCATCGATGGGTGCCCCGCGGCAACCAGCGCAGTACGTACTCCGCCCCTATGATCGCCAATGCAAAGCTCTTGAGCGTGCGGTTGATGGTCGCCGCGATGAGCATTCCGCCCGGCTTCACCAATTCCGCGCATTGCTTGACGAACAGGCCCAAGTCGGTGACGTGCTCGACCACCTCCATTGCCAGCACGACCTCAAAGCGCTCGCCGTCGGCGGCCAGCGCTTCGATGGTGGTTGCGCGGTAGTCAATCGCCAAGCCCGCTTGCTCTGCATGCTGCTTTGCAGCCGCGATGTTGGCCGCCGAGGGATCGGCGCCCACGACATGCGCACCGATGCGGCGGAGCGGCTCGCTCAGGATCCCCGCACCGCAGCCGACGTCAAGAATGTGCAGACCTGCCAGGGCATCCAGCCGCTTGTCGTCGCGGCCGAATTGCCGGCAGGCGGCCTCCTTGATGAAGGCCAACCGGACCGGGTTGAGCCTGTGCAGCATTCGCATCTTGCCGTGCGGATCCCACCACTCGGCGGCCATGGCGGAAAAGCGCGCAACCTCGGCTTCATCCACCGTTCCATCACGTTCGATATGGGCCGTTCTCGTCACTGCTCATCTCCCTGCCGCGGTTGCGGCACATGGGTCGCATGGCTATGTATACGCGCCTTTGGGCGGGGGCTCAGCGCCCCGGGATCGTACCGGAGAGGTGCGCAAGCTTGCCATGCCCCGCCTGGTAATGAAGTTTGGCGGCACCTCGGTCGCCGACCTGGAGCGCATCCGCGGTGCCGCCCGCCACGTCAAGCGCGAAGTGGATGGGGGTCACGAGGTGGCGGTCGTGGTCTCCGCCATGGCGGGGGCCACCAATCAGCTCGTAGACTGGTGCCGGGAGGCCGCCGCGCTGCATGATGCTCGCGAATACGACGCGGTCGTGTCGTCCGGCGAGCAGGTCACGGCCGGCCTGCTCGCGCTCGTGCTCGAGGGGATGGGTATCAACGCCCGGTCCTGGCAGGGCTGGCAGCTGCCTGTCCTGACCTCCAACGCCCATGCGGCGGCGCGCATCCTTGACATCAACGGCGCCGAGCTCGTCAAGCGCTTCAAGGAGAGACACGAGGTGGCGGTGATCGCCGGCTTCCAGGGCCTGCACAAGGAGACCGGGCGCATCACCACATTGGGACGCGGCGGCTCGGACACCTCGGCGGTCGCCGTCGCAGCCGCGATCGCGGCCGAACGATGCGACATCTATACCGATGTCGACGGCGTCTACACCACCGACCCGCGCGTGGTTGCACGCGCGCGCCGGCTTGATCGCGTGGCCTACGAGGAAATGCTGGAGCTGGCATCGCTCGGCGCCAAGATCCTGCAGGTGCGCTCGGTCGAGCTCGGCATGGTGCACGGTGTGCGCATCTTCGTGCGCTCGAGCTTCGAAAAGCCCGAGAGCATCGATCCGCGCGGCACTCCGCCCGGAACGCTCATTTGCGGCGAGGAGGAGATCGTGGAACAGCAGGTCGTGACCGGAATCGCTTTCTCGAAGGACGAGGCACAGATCTCGATACGCCGCGTCCAGGACAAGCCCGGCGTTGCCGCCGCGATCTTCGGTCCGCTCGCCGAAGCGAATATCAACGTCGACATGATCGTGCAGAATGTCTCCGGTGATGGCGCAACGACCGATGTGACATTTACCGTTCCGGCCGCCGATTATCAGCGCGCCGCCGACGTTCTGATCAAGGTCAAGGAGCGCGTCGGCTACGAGCGCGTGGACGGGGCCAACGATGTCGCCAAGGTGTCGGTCATCGGCATCGGCATGCGCAGCCACGCCGGCGTGGCCGCCAAGGCGTTCCAGGCGCTCGCCGAGAAGGGAATCAACATCCGCGCGATCACCACGTCCGAGATCAAGTTTTCCCTCCTGATCGATGCCAACTACACCGAGCTAGCCGTGCGAACGCTGCATTCACTGTACGATTTGGATAAATGACCGCTTCGCACTGCAGCAGCCGGGAAAATCTTCTCCGGGAAGCAAAGGGACTTGCCCGGTCCGCACCGCATTCGCTATACGGCCGACATGGCGGCCGCGGGCAATCCTGCCAGGCGGACGCCGGCAGCTGAGCTATATCGAGCCGAGGCCGCAGGGCGTTTTCAGGCGACCGGTGACGGTTATCCGACCGGACGATGCGCCGATTGAACTGTTGGAGGGCGTCCGGGGCGCGCTCCGACAGCCCCGGTACGATGGGCTGGTCCGAGGGATCACGTCATGCGTGGCGCGCTCGGCGGTCCGCGCGTGCTTTTGCGCCGGCTTCGCGAGGTCATGGCGGAGCAGGTCAGCGCGCAGGAGCGCCTCGACAAAATTGTGGTGCTGATTGCCGCCAACATGGTGGCGGAGGTGTGCTCGGTCTACGTCTTGCGCGTTGACAGCACGCTCGAGCTCTACGCCACTGAAGGCCTGAACAAATCGGCCGTGCATCAAACCGTGCTGCGTTCGGACGAAGGCCTCGTCGGCCTGGTCGCGAGCGAGGCGAACCCGATCAATCTGTCGGACGCCCAGAACCATCCCGCCTTCTCCTACCGGGCGGAAACCGGGGAGGAAATCTACCACTCCTTCCTCGGCGTGCCGGTCCTGAGGGCAGGCAACACGCTCGGCGTTCTGGTCGTGCAGAACCGCGCGCGACGCACCTATACCGAGGAGGAAGAGGAGGCGCTGCAGACCACCGCGATGGTGCTCGCCGAGATGATCGCCTCGGGAGAGCTCTCGGCCATCGCCCAGCCCGGCGCAGAGCCCGCCGCGCGCCGGCCGCTGCACCTCGTCGGCCTGGCACTCAATGACGGCATCGCGCTCGGCCATGTCGTGCTGCACGAACCGCGCGTGGTGATCACCAATTTCATTGCAGACGATGTGCCGAAGGAGCTCAAGCGCCTCGAGGCCGCGGTCGAGACCATGCGGTCGGACCTCGATGTGCTGCTGGAACGCGGCGAAGTCGCCGAAGGGGGCGAGCACCGGGACGTGCTCGAGGCCTACCGCATGTTCGCCTATGACCGCGGCTGGGTGCATCGGCTGGAAGAGGCGGTGGCCACGGGCCTGACCGCCGAGGCCGCTGTTGAACGTGTGCAATCCGACACACGCGCGCGCATGTTGCGGGCGACCGATCCATATCTGCGCGAGCGTCTGCACGATCTGGACGAGCTTGCCAACCGCTTGATGCACCAGTTGCTCGGGCAGGACTATGCGCCGGCACGCGATCGGCTGCCCGAGAACGCGATCCTCGTTGCGCGTTCCATGGGGCCGGCGGCGCTGCTTGATTACGACCGAAAACGCTTGCGCGGACTCATTCTCGAAGAGGGTGGGCCCAATTCGCACGTGGCAATCGTTGCCCGTGCCCTCGGTATCGCGGCAGTGGGTCGGATCGACAATGCAACCGGCCTGGTGGACCCAGGCGACGCGATCATCGTGGACGGCGCTACCGCTGACGTGCATGTGCGGCCCTCCCCCGACATGGAGCGGGCCTATATCGAGCGCGTGCGGCTGCGTGCTCGCAGGCAGTCGCAATATCTTGCGCTGCGCGACAAGCCGTGCATGACGAAGGACGGCGAAAACATCGCGCTGATGATCAATGCCGGGCTCGCCGTCGATCTGCCCCACATCCAGGAAACCGGAGCCTGCGGCATCGGCCTCTTTCGCACCGAGCTGCAGTTCATGGTGTCGGCAAGCATGCCGCGGTCGGCCGAGCAGTTCTCGCTCTACCGTGCGGTGCTCGACGCCGCCGGCGACAAGCCGGTGACCTTTCGCACGCTCGACATCGGCGGCGACAAGGTGCTCCCCTTCATGCGCAATTTCGAGGAGGAGAATCCCGCCTTGGGCTGGCGCGCGATCAGGCTGGGGCTGGACCGGCCGGGTCTGCTGCGCAGCCAGATCCGTGCCCTGCTGCGGGCTGCCGGCGGCCGCGACCTCAGTCTCATGTTCCCCATGATCGCAACGGTGGAGGAATTTGACGAAGCCAAGTCCCTGGTGGAGCGCGAGCTCACGCATTTGCGCCGGCACGCTCACAAATTGCCCGAAAGCGTCGAAGTCGGCACCATGGTCGAGGTCCCTTCGCTGCTTTACCAGCTCGATGATCTGCTCGACCGCGTCGATTTCCTGTCAATCGGCACCAACGACCTCGTTCAGTTCTTCTACGCAGCCGATCGCGGCAATGCGCGGGTGTCTGATCGATTCGATGCCATCTCGGCTCCGGTGCTGCGTGCGCTCAAGATCATTGCAGAACGCGGACGCGCGCACGAGAAACGAGTGACGGTCTGCGGGGAGCTCGCATCACAGCCACTGGGCGCGCTCGCTCTGGTCGCGATCGGATATCGTGCGCTGTCGCTCGCGCCTTCCGCCGTCGGTCCGGTCAAAGCCATGCTGCTCGCCCTGGATGCCGGAAAGGCCGCGGCCTTCATCGCGCCCCTGATCGACAGTCCGGTCGGCAGCGTCCAAATCCGCGAACGCCTCAAGAAGTTCGCCGCCGAGCAGGAGCTGCCGATTTGATGACCCCTGATCATCTCGGTTACATCGAGAGCGCAGATGATCCCTCAACATAAGCTCGACGCGCTGCTGGCCCGGCATCAAGCCGTTGAGAGCGACCTTGCACGCCAGGTCGAGCCTGCGACCTATGTCAAGCTCTCGCGCGAGTTTGCCGAGCTCAGTCCCATCGTCGAAACGGTGAAGCGCTACCGCAGCATCGTCGGCGAGATCGAAGGTCTTGACGACATCATCGCCGATGCGGCGACCCAGTCCGAGATGCGCGCGATGGCAGCAGCCGAGAAACCGCAGCTCGAGCAGCAGCGCGTCGCGCTGGAGCATGAGATCAAGCTCGCCCTGCTGCCCAAAGACGCAATGGATGAGCGCAACATCATACTTGAAATCCGCGCCGGCACGGGCGGTGACGAGGCAGCGCTGTTTGCCGGCGATTTGTTTCGCATGTACGAGCGTCACGCGGCAAAGCAGGGCTGGAAGGTCGAGATAATCTCGGCCAGCGAAGGCTCCATGGGCGGCTATAAGGAGATCATCGCGGAAATTCGGGGGCGTGGGGCCTTCGCCAAGCTCAAATTTGAGTCGGGCGTCCATCGCGTGCAGCGTGTCCCCGATACCGAGGCTTCCGGACGCATTCACACCTCAACCGCGACCGTTGCCGTGCTGCCGGAAGCCGCCGACGTTGACGTCGCCATCAATGAAGCCGATCTGAAGATAGACACCCTGCGCTCGGGCGGTGCCGGCGGGCAGCACGTCAACAAGACCGAATCGGCGGTGCGGGTCACCCACATTCCAACCGGCATCGTCGTCATGATGCAGGAGGATCGCTCGCAACACAGGAATCGAGCCAAGGCGATGGCGGTGTTGCGTGCAAGGCTGTACGACTTCGAGCGTCAGAAGCGCGATGCTGAACGCGCCGCGGAGCGGCGCGGACAGGTCGGGTCAGGTGACCGTTCCGAGCGCATCCGCACCTACAATTTTCCGCAGGGACGGGTGAGCGACCATCGCATCAACCTTACCCTCTATAAGCTTCCGCAGGTGATCGAGGGAGAGGCGCTGGGCGAGATCATCGATGCCCTAGTGACTGAGCACCAGGCTGCGTTGCTGGGCGCGGAAGGTTTGCCAAAGTGACCTCGCCTTGCTCCCCGTCGTTCTGCTTGCGCACGCTCGAAGCAGCGACAAGCGGTGGCGTCGGAGCGCAGGCAGAGGCTGGACATTTTCTCGGGCGCTCTTTCGACTCGCTTTCCATCGAGAATGCGCGACGATCTGTCGCGGAGAAGCTTCGCCAGCACGGAGTGGAAGGCGCGGGGCTCGACGCGCGTCTCCTCGTCGGTCATGCTTTGGGGCTCGACCACACGGCGCTGGCGGCGCAGGCACACCGCCGGCTCGCCCCGCACGAGGCCGAGACCATCGCTGCATTTGCGACCCGCCGGCTGGCCCATGAGCCGGTCGCCCGTATTCTTGAACGCAAGGAATTTTGGGGACTGTCTTTCAAGCTCAGCCCCGCCATCTTCGTGCCGCGGCCTGAGACTGAGACGGTCGTCGCGGCAACGCTCGCGGCGCTTCCTCGGAAAAATGCGCAATCGCGGACGCTTCGTATCGCCGATCTTGGCACCGGATCGGGGGCAATCCTGCTGGCGGTCCTCGCCGCGCTCGGCAGGGAAGCCTTCGGAATAGGAACGGATATCAGCCCAGCGGCGCTTGATTGCGCTCGCGACAATGCCACCGCGCAGGGCGCGCAAGCTTCTTTCATTGCCTGCGATTATGGGGCCGCCATCGGCGGGCCGGTCGACGTGCTCATCTCAAATCCGCCCTATATTCCGAGTCAGAATATCGCAGCGCTTGAGGCCGAGGTGCGCGCCTTCGACCCTCGTCATGCTCTCGATGGCGGACCGGACGGCCTCGACGGCTATCGGGCCATCGCTGCGGACGCGGGCCGCTTGCTCGCGCGCGAGGGGATTCTGGTCGTGGAGCTTGGCTGCGGGCAGGCGGCGGCGGTCATCTCGATTCTTGCTGCCGGAGGGCTTGCGTCCTCGGCGCCGCAATACGATCTTCTTGGCATTCCCAGGGCTCTGGTTGCACGCCGTTTGCCATGAGCCCGCTACATTCCAGGTAGCAAAAAAAGCACTTGGATTGTTGGTCGAGAGGGACTAGGTTTCATTAGGGAATCGACCCGAGATGCCTGAACGCCGATCGCGAGCCCCGAAGCAGGACTACGGAGAGCCGACGGTGTCAACGAAGCGAACCGCCTTGTGACTTGCGGTTTGCGACAAATCGGGACGAGATGCTTCATCGGTTCTGCACCGGTTCGCGGGAGGCGGACGGGTGAGCAGGGAGTGTGAGCAACGCCGCGAGATGCGGTGGGCGGGGGTTGCTGCTTCGCGATAACGGAAGCTGACATAGCGGCGAAAGCGCCGTGCGCTTTATCTCCTGCTTGAATGACGAGGACGCGGATATGTCCGTGTTGCTCGCAAGAGGGCATCGGATTTTTGGCAAGGCAAGGCGGCGTCCATGCGCCGCCCAATGGAAGGGGTTGGCAGCAGGCAGGTCATGAGAAACGGGCAGAACAAGCGGATGCGCGGGCGAAACAATCATCGCAAGAGCCATAATCCAATGGCGCGCGTATACGAGTCGAACGGGCCGGATGTGAAAATTCGCGGTAACCCATCTCATATCGCGGAAAAGTACATTCAACTTGCGCGTGATGCGCAGGCATCCGGCGATCCGATTGCGGCGGAAAATTATTATCAGCATGCCGAGCACTATTACCGCGTGATTGCGTCGGCGCAGGAGCAGTTCCGGCAGAACAATCCTCACTTCGCTCGCAGCGAGAATGAGGCGCAGGGAGGGCGCGACGAGAGCTTCGATGAGGGCGACGAGGACGGACAACCGTCAATGGGCGGACCCGCAGAATCGCCTTACGGCACGCGCGAGCCCCAGCCCTATATCCCGCGCGATACCCAGACATTCCAGCAGCCCCCGCAGCCTCAGCAAGCCCGTGCGCCCCAAGCGGATGCCGGGAACGAAGGCGAGGTTGACCGCCTGCCATCCTTCATTACAGGGGGCCAACAGCCGGCGCATCAATCCCAGGGCGGTCCTGGCCAGGGACCCAACGGCCACGACGGTCATTCCGACCGGTTTCCCCTGCATCGTCGCCGGCGGCGGCACCGCGGACCGCGCCACGATATGCAGGGCGGCGGGGATGGGGGCGGCGAATCTCCGCGCCGCGACGACTGAGCCTGCGACCATTATTCGACGTGGGAGGCCGCCGGTTATCCTGCCGCACCTGCGAAGCCTCTCGTTGTCGTCGATCAACTGAACAATGGCTTTGACCTAGGCCCCGCGCGGCCAAGGTGCGAGTGCGGGTTCCAACGCAGGCACAAGCCGTTTGCTCTCGCGCCGCGCCGGTATGGCGCGATAGACCTGCTTTGTCGCTTCGACAATGTGGACGCCCGCGAACGGTGCGGCGATAGCTGCGCCCGCCCGTTCCCAAGCCGTTGCCGAGCGCAAGAACCAGCCGCGCGCGACAGGCGGGACATGCAGCGCTTCGCCCCACCCCGCAGGCGTGAACCATGCCTCGCGCAATAAGTGGGTGATCTGCGAGCGAGAATACGGCCGCCCATGACCGAAGGGCGTCGTATCCAGACGTGCCCATACCCCGCGCCGGTTCGGCACAACGACCAGCAAGCGCCCGCCCGCCGCCAGCACGCGCCAGATCTCGCGCAGCAAGGCAACCGGGTCGTGGGCCATTTCGAGCGCATGCACGAGCAAGACGCGATCAACCTCCGAGTCGGGGAGCGGCATTTCAAGCTCGTCGACCAGGGCGGCAAGCCCGGGCCGGTCGGTCGGCCATTTGAGCACGCCCTGCGCGGCAGGCATGAAGGCGAGACAGCGTTCCGCCTCCTCGCGAAACAGGCCGAGATAGGGGGTCGTATAGCCCACTCCAAGGACTCGCATTCCGCGCGTGTCCGCAAAACGCCGACGGATGCCGCGCCCGACGAAACGCCGCGCGACAACCCCCAGGCGCATAGCGTAGAAATTGCGCAAATCGACAACATCGATCGACATGAGGCAAAATTAGCATGAAACACCGTAAAGTTGCTGCGGTTTGAGTTGCGGCTTTGCGGCCGGTCGAACAGTGTTTATATGCGTTCGGGCAGGGAAATTCGGGAAACCGGGCCAATGTCAGCACAAATTCATCTTTTTCCTTGCCTTCAGGACAATTACGGTGTGCTTCTCCACGATTCTGCGAGCGGCGCGACGGCAGCGATCGACGCGCCCGAGGCAGCCGCCGTCGAGGCAGCCTTGACAGCCAAGGGCTGGCGGCTAACGGATATCCTGGTCACCCATCACCACGCCGACCACACCGGCGGCATCGCCGCGCTTAAGGAGCATCACCGCTGCCGCGTCGTCGCGCCGCACGGGGAGGCCGCGCGCATTCCGCTCGTTGACGTAACGGTGCGCGAGGGCGAGGGGGTCCGAGTTGGCTCGCTTGAGGGGCTGGTCTACGAGACCCCCGGCCACACCGCAGGTCACATCAGCTATTTCTTTGCACCGGAGAAGCTCGCCTTTGTCGGCGATACGCTGTTCTCGATCGGTTGCGGTCGCGTCATCGAAGGCACGCCGGAGATGATGTGGCAGTCGCTGTTGAAGCTGCGGGGCCTGCCGAACGACACCCGCATCTATTGCGGGCATGAATACACGCAGGCAAACATCCGGTTCGCAAAAACGATTGAGCCGGCAAACGCGGCATTGGCCGCGCGCGAAAAGGAGGCCGACAAGCTGCGCGCCGAGCGCAAGCCGACAATCCCCTCGACGATTGGACAGGAAAAAGCAGCAAACCCGTTCCTGCGTGCGGATTTGCCGGAAGTGGCGAAATCGGTTGGTCTTTCCGGTAAGCCGGCTTGGCAGGTGTTCGCCGAAATCCGTGAGCGCAAGAACCGATCCTGACCGGCCCAAACCTTTTCAAGCATTGGCCCCGACCACTCGGCAACTCGGCCCCTGAGCCGGTCTATCATGGATGACCGATGCCAGCCCTATCCGCTGCCGAAGTCATCCGCCTCCTCGATCTCAAACCCCACCCCGAAGGCGGACATTTTCGCGAGACATTTCGTGAAGAGCCGACGGTCCATGGGGCGCGCGCGGCGTCGACCGCCATCTATTTCCTGCTTGCGCGCGGCGACCACTCACGCTGGCACCGGATCGACGCAGTGGAAATCTGGCACTACCACGCGGGCGCCTCCCTTGAGCTTGCGATTGTCGCGGCTGCGGCAAATGCAACCGAACGACACACGCTCGGAGCAGATCTCCGGGCCGGCGCGCGGCCCCAGGCGATCGTGCCGGCGCACGCATGGCAGTCGGCGCGAAGCCTGGGCGAATGGACGCTGGTGAGCTGTACGGTCGCTCCCGGATTTGACTTCGGCGGCTTCGAGGCGGCGCCCGCAGGATGGACACCCGGCTGACGATTGTGTCCCTACCGCCCCGAGGTTCCGGCCAACCAGCACTCACATCATGACCTGGCCCCCGTTCGCGGACAGCGTCGAGCCGGTGATCAGGCCTGCTTCGTCGGCGGCGAGAAACACGACGCAGCGCGCAATCTCCTCCGGTTCGCCGAGCCGACCAAGCGGAATGTGGGGCAGGATGTTCTTCTCCAGAACGTCCTTGGGCACCGCTTTGACCATCTCGGTGGCGATGTAGCCGGGGCAGATGGCATTCACCGTAATGCCGCTCTTGGCGCTCTCTTGTGCTAGCGCCTTGGTAAAGCCGACGTCGCCCGCCTTGGCGGCGGAATAGTTCGTCTGCCCGGCCTGTCCCTTTTGTCCGTTGATCGAGGAGATATTGATGATGCGTCCGAACTTGCGCGCGCGCATGCCCTCGATCACGGGGCGGCACATGTTGAAGAGAGAATTCAGGTTGGTGTTGATCACCGTTCCCCATTGCTCCGGGGTCATGCGATGGAACATTGTGTCCCGGGTGACGCCTGCATTGTTGATCAGCACCTCCACGGGACCGAGATCGGCCTCCACCTGTTTGAGGCCGGCGACGCAGGAGTCGAAGGAGGAGACGTCCCATTTATAGACCGGAATTCCGGTGGCAGCCTTGAATTTCTGCGCTGCCTCATCATTGCCACCGTAATTCGCGGCGACCTTGTAGCCTGCGCCCTTGAGCGCCTTCGATATCGCTTCGCCGATTCCGCGCGTCCCGCCCGTCACCACCGCAACGCGTGACATATCCAGTCCTCCCTAACAAAGACAACAGCGGGCAGATGACAGACAATGGATGGAGCCTGTCTGTCCCGGCCGCTTCTTGCTCTTTATCGATCGTGTCTCGCCTGGCTACCGTTCCACGCACATCGCAATGCCCATGCCACCGCCTATGCAAAGAGTGGCGAGGCCCTTTTTGGCGTTTCGCTTCTGCATCTCATAGAGCAGCGTCACCAGCACCCGCCCCCCCGATGCGCCGATCGGGTGCCCAATCGCAATCGCTCCGCCATTGACGTTGACCTTCGAAGTGTCCCAGCCAAGGTCCTTGTTGACCGCACAGGCTTGCGCGGCGAAGGCTTCGTTTGCTTCGATGAGATCGAGATCGCCGACGCTCCAGCCGGCCTTTTTGAGGGCCGCGCGCGAAGCCGGAATGGGTCCGGTGCCCATGATCGCGGGGTCGACCCCGGCATGCGCCCAGGACACGATGCGCGCGAGCGGCGTCCTGCCGCGCTTGGCGGCCTCGCTCGCCTTCATCAATACGACGGCCGCCGCCCCGTCATTGATTCCCGACGCGTTGCCCGCCGTCACGGTTCCGTCCTTGGCAAAAGCGGGGCGCAGCTTCGCAATGGCGTCGACCGTCGTACCATGCTTGGGATACTCGTCGGCATCGACCACGACATCGCCCTTGCGCGTCTTAACCGTCACGGGCGCAATCTCGTCCTTGAACCTCCCGGCTTTTTGCGCCGCCTCGGCCTTGTTCTGGGAGGCGACGGCAAACTCATCCTGCTGGGAGCGGGTAATCTGCCACTGCCGCGCGACGTTTTCGGCCGTATTGCCCATGTGATAGCCGTTAAATGCATCCCACAGGCCGTCCTTGATCATGGTATCGACCAGATCGAGATTGCCCATTTTCACGCCGCTTCTCAGATAGGCGCAGTGGGGAGCTTGACTCATCGATTCCTGGCCGCCGGCGACCACGATCTCGGAGTCACCATTGAGGATCGCCTGAAAGCCCAGTGCAACAGCGCGCAGGCCGGAGCCGCAGAGCTGATTGACGCCCCAGGCCGGCGTTTCCACCGGGATGCCGGCGTTGATGGAGGCCTGACGGGCCGGGTTCTGGCCCTGACCGGCAGTCAGAATCTGACCCAGGATGACTTCGGATACATCGCCTGCTTCTACACCGGCGCGTTTGAGCGTTTCCTGCATGGCCACCTTGCCCAGCTCATGCGCCGGCAGCCCTGCCAATGCTCCATTGAATGCTCCAACGGGCGTGCGAGCCGCACCGACGATGACGATATCGTCCTTCATTGCTCACTCCTTTTCACTTTCGGCTGGGCGGCCGCGGTTGCTTCGGGGCGATTAACCTTGATCCGCCACCTGGGAGCATCCTTGGGCCCTGAACCCGAACCTGTCAATTAGATGGCGGCGTGCGCCTTTCGACGCCGGCACAGATGCCTTCCCCCGCCACAGGCTCACATTTATGGTGGCCCAACTCAAAAAAAACAGGCTATGCTGCACGCGAATAGGAGCCAACCGAGCGCACCATGGCCAAATCGGAACATCCGATCACAATCAAGAAATACGCCAATCGCCGACTCTACAACACGGGCACCAGCACTTACGTGACCCTCGAAGACCTCGCCTCGATGGTGAAGGGCGGCGAGGATTTCATCGTGAACGATGCCAAGACCGGCGAGGACATCACCCGTCAGGTGCTGGCGCAGATCATCTTCGAGCAGGAGAACAAGGAGGGGCAGAGCATGTTGCCGATCGCCTTCCTGCGCCAGCTCATCCGCTTTTACGGCGACAGCATGCAAATGCTGGTGCCGCGTTACCTTGAGGTGTCCATCGACTCCTTCACGCGCGAGCAGGAAAAATTTCGCCAGCATATGGCCCAGACATTCGGCGGCAGTCCCTTTGGAGCGCTCGAGGACCAGGTGCGGCGGAACATGGAAATGTTCGAGCGTGCATTTGCCATGTTCACGCCCTTTGCACGGCGCGAGCAACAGACGGCTTCGGAGCCGGAGAAGCGGCAATCGAGCATAAGCGACAGCGATGAGATTCACGATCTCAAGCGCCAGATGGAAGAGATGCAGAAACGTCTCGACCGATTGACCGATAAGGACAAGGCTTGAGCGCAAATTCTCGCCGGGCAATGCCGTCAAGGCGCTAATAGCCGATGGCGCAGCCGTCCTTGCGCGGATCAGAGCCGCCTATCAAAACGCCGCGCCGCCAGTCGATCTGAATCGCCTGGCCGCCTCCCCAGGGGGAATGGGCAAGTGTCACATCGTGGCCGCGCGCCCGCAGTCCCTCGATAGTTGGGCGCGGCAGGCCGCGCTCGACAACCGTTTGGTCGCCTGCAAAAAACGCCCGCGGCGCGTCGATCGCGGCTTGGACGTCCATGCCGTGATCGACCATGTTGGTGACCACCTGCGCGTGGCCCATGGGCTGGTAATGCGCGCCCATCACGCCGAAGGCCATGTCGCATCGTTCGCCGCGGAAGGCGAGCGCCGGGATAATGGTGTGCAATGGCCGCTTGTTCGGCCCGAATGCATTGGGGTGATCGGGATCGAGCACGAAGCAGGCGCCGCGATTGGTCAACATAATGCCGGTACGATCGGTGCAGATGCCGGCACCGAACTGGGAATAAAGCGTATTGATCAGGGAGACCGCCATGCGGTCGCGGTCGACGACAGTGAGATAGACGGTGTCGCTGCCGGGACGCGGCTTGCCCGGCAAAGAAACACGGCGGGCGCGGTCGATGCGCGCGGCAAGATCAGCCGCAAAGCCTTTGGCAAGCAGCTCCTGCACTGAAACGCGCATTGCGCCGGGCTCGGCAACATGGGTGTCGCGCACCGCGTAGGCGAGGCGGGCGGCCTCAAGGAGGAGGTGGAACCGGTCGGGACCAAGCGGATCGAGATCGCCGAGATCAAAGCGCTCAAGGATATTGAGCAGCACCAACGCGGTTAGTCCCTGCGTGTTGGGCGGCAATTCGAGAACGCCGAGCCCCCGATACTCGCTCCTGATCGGGGCCACTACCTCACCGCGATGCTGGGCGAAATCCTCGACCGTCAGGAAGGAGCCGTGCGCGGCGACGGTCGCGGCCATATCCTGCGCAATCGGACCTTCGTAGAATGCGCCGCGCGCCTTCGCTGCGATGGCGCCCAGCGTTTCGGCGAGCGCCGGCAGCTTCACCACGTCACCTTGCGCGGGCGCCATGCCGGCGAGCAGGTAGTGCCGCGCAGCACCGGAATTGGCGCGCAGCTTCGACACCATCTGCGACCAGTCCCAGGCAATGCGCGCGGCGACGGGAAACCCGTCCTTGGCATAGCGAATTGCGGGCGCCAGTGCCCGGTCGATGCCGTAGCGCCCGTGCGCTGCAAGAATTGCCGCCCAGGCGTCGACCGCGCCCGGGACAGTCACCGCATGGATCGAATCAGGAGCAATGGTATGGTGTCCCTGGGCAAGCAGGGCCTCGATGGAGGCGGCACGGCCGGCGCGGCCGCAACCGTTGTATCCCCAGACCGGCGCCCCCGGCTTTGCGATCATGCAGAAGCAGTCCCCGCCAATGCCGGTCATGTGCGGCTCGACCACGCAGAGCACCGCGACTGCGGTGACCGCAGCGTCGGCTGCATTGCCCCCATCGCGCAGGACCTCCATGGCAGCGGCGCTCGCCAGCGGATGCGACGTGGCAGCCATCCCCTCGCAGGCAATGACCGGCGAGCGGCCCGGCAGGTGAAAGTCGCGGCTCATGGGGACGCCCTGTGCGACGTTTCTACGGAAAGGGTAGCGACAATCAGGGAAAGCAGGAGCAGATTGAGACTCATATCCGCTGGTTCGGACCTTCGACAACGATCGCACGCTGCTTGCGGCGTATGGACAGCGATATCCCGGTAATGAAATCGACGAAGCCGAGCACGGCGAGCAGCAACAAGGTCGGCGTCGAAGCTTGCGGTACCAACGCCAGCTCGCTCACCATGGCGACGAACAGGATAAACGATAGAATGTGGTCCGTGACCCCCTTGCCGCCGAAACGCGCGGCCTTGAGCACTTCAATATAGAGAAGCAGCATGCCGATGGCGACGAGGAGATCACCGACGTTCAACGGCATGCGTCGATCGGGAGCGAGCGGAATGGAAGACACCGTTTCGGTGAACGGCATGTTCAGAAGCAACGCAACCATGTTGTAAAGCGCGAACGGGATGAGCAGCAACGGAAAGGCGATAAGATACATAGGCGCCCGCAATCGCCATCTCGGGTATCACGCGTCCTTCCTGGACTTGAGAATCTGGCGCCCCCGATACATTCCGGTCTTGAGATCGATGTGATGGGGACGGCGCAGCTCTCCCGAATCCTTGTCCTCGACATAGGTCGGCCGCGCCAGCGCATCCGCGGAACGGCGCATCCCGCGCCTTGACGGCGATGTCTTTCGCTTCGGAACTGCCATGGTCCAACTCCTCAATCACAAGTGCCAAGGTGCGGTTGCACAGGCCGCGCTTATAGAGGAGGCGGCGAGACTGCGCCATACCATCGCCCCGGAAATATCAAAGGACCTTTGCCGGAGAGATCACGAGCGCAGACGCCTGGCGCACGCTGCGAGCGCCGCCTGCGCAACGCCGCGCGCCTGATAGATGCCGGCGAGCCGGCGCACCACCGGGCCGGGCTGCCTTGCGCTGCGACGGCGGGGATTGGGCAGCACTGCTGCGAGCAATGCCGCCTCGCGTGCCGTGAGCAAATGCACCGGCTTGTTGAACGCATATCGGCTCGCGGCTTCCGCGCCGAATTGGCCATTGGGCCCCCACTCCGCGATATTGAGATAGATTTCAAGCACGCGCCATTTCGGCAAGACAAGATCGATCCACCATGCGAGGGGAAACTCCAACGCCTTGCGCAGCATGCTCCGGCCCGGCCACAAGAACAGGTTCTTGGCGGTCTGCTGGGTAATGGTGGATACCCCCCTCGCCTCGCTGATGTCGTCGACGTCCTCGAGCCGCTCATGAAGCTCCTGCCAGTCGATGCCGTGATGACGGCAGTAGCGACCGTCCTCGGCCGCGATCACGGTAGTGGGCAGCGCAGGCGCCATGCGCCCGATCGGCACGAAGCTCCTTTCGACGCGCGCTCCGTGGCTCCAGCGCCAGAGCATCAGCGTCGAGACCGGATCGACCACGCGATAGAGCGGCACCAGCAGATAAGGCAGCAGCATGACAATCGCGACGATGATCAGCGCCCCCCACAAGAAGCGAGAGAGCCGCCGCCGGGGAGGCTGCTGCTTCGCAGGACGCGACCGCTGCTGCGTTTCGGGGGACGTCATTCGCGTGGTCTCAAAGCATGGCGCGGGCGATCTTGTGCTGGTAAAGCAAGCAAGGAAACAATCTGATTAAAAAAGGGGTTTCCATGGCCAAGGATGCAACCGTCTCCCAGGAGCTTGCTGACAAGTTCAAGACCGAGAAGGATTCCCCTTATCTGCGGTTCGTGCGCGGCGAAAGCCTCGACATCATCGGCGCGCAATACGTGCCGAACCTGCGCACGGTCGAGCTCAAGCCGTGGGCGCGCCGCAACGGCAAGGCCGTGTTCATCAACCACGAGGCATCGCGCACCTCCAATGACTGTTACGTCTGCGAGATCGCGCCCGGCAAGAAGCTCGAGCCCCAGCATCACCTGTACGAGGAGATGATTCTGGTGCTCGCGGGCCGCGGCTCGACCAAGGTGTGGAACAATGGCGGCGCCCATGTCACGTTCGAGTGGAAAGCGGGCGCAATCTTCGCAATACCGCTCAACTGCTGGTACCAGCATTTCAACGGATCAGGTCAGGAGCCGGTGCGCTTCGTCGCGGTGACCAATGCGCCTTCCGTCATAAACCTGTACGATGACCTCGATTTCGTGTTCGGCCATGAGCACGATTTCAAGAAGCGATTTTCCGGCGAGGCGGGCTATTTCAGCGCCAAGGGCGAGCAGGTCGGCTTCCTGCTGCAGACCAATTTCGTGCCGGATGCCGTCAACCTGCCGCTGATCGCCGCCAAGGAGCGAGGCGCCGGGGGCGGCCATATCCGCTTCAACATGGCGCGCGGCTCGATCGCGAGCCACATCTCGCAATTCCCCGTCGGAACCTACAAGAAGGCGCACGCGCACGGACCCGGAGCCCATGTGATCGTGCTCTCGGGCGAAGGCTATTCCTTGATGTGGCCGGAGGGCGAGGAACCGCGCCGTTACGACTGGCAGGTCGGGACCCTCATCGTTCCTCCCAACGCCTGGTTCCACCAGCATTTCAACTCCGGGACGACGCCGGTACGATATCTCGCATTCAAGCACTGGACACCGCGCAACGCACAGGGCGTGCCGATGTCGTGGATCTCGACGCGCCTCGGCGGCACGCAGGTCGACTACGCGGACGAGAATCCGCTGGTGCGGCGCATGTTCGCCGACGCGCTGGCCCGGCACGCGATGACCCCCCGCATGGATGACGTCTACGCGGCCGAGCTTGCAAACATGCCGCCAAAGGCGGCCTGATCGCCGGAGAACAAATACGATGCGCCGGCCCGGCGCCGCCTCGCCGGGCGAGGCGGGCTTCAATCATGAGTCAAGGAATACCGGGCGCTACTCTGCAGCGGCCCGCCCGGGTCCGGCTTGGCCAAAGCGGCGCTCGATATAATCGAGCACCATCTGCTTGAATTGGGAGGCGACGGCCGCCCCGCGCAGGGTCGCCACCTTGTTGCCGTCTATGAAGACCGGTGCCGCCGGCTGCTCGCCCGTACCCGGAAGCGAAATCCCGATGTCGGCGTGCTTGCTTTCCCCGGGTCCGTTGACGATGCAGCCCATCACCGCGACGTTGAGCGATTCGACCCCGGGATAGCGCCGCTTCCAGTCCGGCATCGATTCATGGATGAATGCCTGGATGTCGCCGGCAAGCTCCTGGAAGGTGGTTGACGTCGTGCGCCCGCAACCCGGACACGCAGCAACCAGCGGAACGAAAACCCGAAACCCCATGGTCTGCAGAAGCTCCTGCGCGACCCGCACTTCAAGTGTGCGATCGCCTCCGGGCTCAGGCGTGAGCGAAATGCGTATGGTGTCCCCGATGCCCTGCTGCAGCAGAACGGCGAGCGCCGCCGACGAGGCCACGATGCCCTTGGAGCCCATGCCCGCTTCGGTAAGGCCGAGATGCAGGGCATAGTCGGAGCGCCGCGCAAGCTCCAGATAGACGGCAATCAAATCCTGTACCGCCGACACCTTGGCGGACAGGATGATGCGCTCGCGCGGTAGACCGATCTCCTCGGCGCGCTCGGCGGAGAGCAGCGCGGATTGCACGATCGCCTCGCGCGTCACCGCACGCGCGTCCAGCGGCGCGGATGAGCGCGCATTCTCGTCCATGAGGTGGGTCAGCAGCTCGTGGTCAAGCGAGCCCCAATTGGCTCCTATCCGCACCGGCTTGGCGTGCCTGATCGCGGTCTCGACAATGGCTGCGAACTGGCGGTCCTTCTTCTCCTTGAAGCCGACATTGCCGGGGTTGATACGATACTTGTCGAGCGCCTCGGCGCAGGCCGGATGATCGGCAAGCAGCTTGTGGCCGATGTAATGAAAATCGCCGACGATCGGAACAGTGACGCCGATCCTGAGAAGGCGCTCCTTGATGCGCGGCACCGCGGCTGCTGCCTCGTCGCGGTCGACGGTGACACGCACGATCTCCGATCCGGCCCGCGCAAGGTCCGCCACCTGGCGTGCCGTCGCTTCGACGTCCGCCGTATCGGTGTTGGTCATCGACTGAACGACGACAGGTGCCCCACCGCCGACCGTGACACCGCCGACCCCGACGGCTATCGACCGGCGTCTCTGGTCTGGCCCCGCTGCGGTCATTCCTGCGTTCCTTTGCGCATGGTCGTCAGTCAGCAATGTGGGCTCCTGCGGTCGGGGTGCAATGGGTACAGAGACCGGTGATCTCGATCACCGGCGATTTCGGCGTGAAACCGGCGCCGCGGGCGGCAGATATCAGCATTGCGGTGACCTCGGCCGAAGAAGCCTCGCCCACGACGCCGCAACCCTCGCAGATCAAAAAAACGACTGGATCGCTTACGGCGTGATTGTGCACGCAGGCAACGAATGCATTGCGGCTGGCGATGCGGTGCACCAGCCCATTGGCGCGCAGGAACTCGAGCGCGCGATAGGCGGTGATCGGTGCGGGCCGCGTCTGTCTGGGCGCCAGCCTTTCGATGATATCATAGGCGCCGAGCGCCTTGTGACTGCCGAGCAGGAGCGCAAGGACTTTCCGGCGGAGCGGGGTCAGCCGCTGGCCGTGCTCCCTGCACCGCGCCTCCGCCACTGCCATTGCATCATCCAGGCAGCGGTCGTGGTCATGATCCGGCGCCGGGAAGGTCGTTGAAGCAAGTTGAGGCAATGCGCGAGACTTCTCGGGGGTCGTCATCCCACTGATATTAGCCTCCACGCGAGGTATGCGCATTTGTTGCAGCGCCATATTTTCTATTGCATTGCAGCATATCATCCCCACATTACCCGCTCGAATCGCGAACCGCTTGTGATCCCTCCACAACTGAGGCGTTAATGCTTCCGATTCTGCTAGCCCTCCTTCTCCGGATGCTTGTGAGACGAGAGAAGCCGACCGTAGCGGCGCTGCCCCATTTGCAGATGCGCAGTCCGCGCAAGCCCGTCAATCTGGCGCTGCAAGGCGGGGGCGCGCACGGCGCCTTCACCTGGGGCGTGCTCGATCAGCTGCTCATGGACGGGCGGATCGAGGTCGACGGAATCTCGGGCACGTCCGCGGGAGCCGTCAACGCAGTCATGCTCGCCGATGGGCTCAACCGCGGCGGACCGGAAGAGGCGCGCAAGCGCCTCGCCGATTTCTGGCGCGCCGTGAGCGTCGACGGGCATCTTCCGGACCTGCAGCGCGCTGTCGCGGAACGTCTGTTTCCCTTTGTCTCAACCGAAGGATTGTGGCTCAGCGCTATCTCGCGGTTCCTGTCGCCGTACGATCTCAATCCCCTCAACATAAATCCGCTCAAGGAGCTGATCGAACGTTTTGTCGACTTCGACGCAATCCGCAGTCAGCCGGGCCCCGATCTCTTCATCTCGGCAACCAACGTCAGCAACGGAGAGATCCGCATTTTCACGCGGACAGAGCTGACCGCGGAAGCGGTCATGGCTTCCGCCTGCCTGCCGCTCCTGTTCCGCGCGGTCGAGATCGACGGCGTATCCTATTGGGATGGCGGCTACAGCGGCAATCCTGCGCTGATCCCCTTCCTGAGGACCACCCAAACGGAGGACGCGCTGATCGTGCAAATCAACCCGCGCGAGCGCCACAAGACGCCGACGCGCACCCGCGCGATCCTGAGCCGGATCAATGAGATCAACTTCAACGCATCGCTGCTGTCGGAATTACGCGCCGTCGCCTTTGTCAATCGCCTCATCGATGAGGGATGGCTGCCGCGCGGCATGAAGGAAGGCGAGTTTCGCCGCCTCAAGCTGCATCGCATCGCCATGGAAGAGCTGGGAGAGGCGCCTGCCGCGCCCGGTACGCTCAATACCGGCTACCAGTCGTTCGAGAAGCTGCACAAGCTCGGACAGCGGGCAACGCGTCGTTTCCTCGATTCTCATTTTGACGACATCGGCCGCCGCAGCACCATCGACGCCGCCGCACAAGCCTTGCCGGAACTGGTTGCGTAGCGACGCGGCCTGGAGGACCCGGGTCTATCCCCGCTGATGCGCAGCACGCCCCACTGCGCTACGCTTGGCCGATGATCCGACCCTCAGCTGCGCTCCGCACTGCCGAAATCGGCTCGACCCGGCTCGCCGTCTGCGTTGCCGACATTACGACGCTCGACCTCGACGCCATCGTGAATGCGGCAAACCGCTCGTTGCTCGGCGGCGGCGGCGTCGACGGCGCGATCCACCGTGCGGCCGGACCGGACCTGAAACGAGAGTGCGAGAGCCTCGGAGGGTGCGACACCGGTTTCGCCAAGATCACCCGCGGATACCGCCTCAAGGCGAGGCACGTCATCCATGCGGTTGGCCCGGTCTGGAGCGGCGGGAATAAGAACGAGGACGAGTTGCTGGCCTCCTGCTATCGTACCGCGCTCTCGCTTTCCGCCCGACACCGCCTCAGCTCGATTGCATTCCCGGCAATCTCGACCGGTGTCTACGCATTCCCGCCTGCCCGCGCGGCCCGCATCGCGGTCGGCACGGTGTCCGCCGAGATCACCGCCGGCGCGAGCACGATCGAGCACGTGGTGTTCTGCTGTTTCTCGGCCGATTCGGCCGGGCATCATATCGATGCGCTTAGCGAGCTGGGATTGGCGTGAGTTGGGCGACAGCGCCGTGCCCCCTCAAATCGGGTCTCTCACAAGATTTGGCCCCGGTGCTCGGGCGTCGGCGTGCCGTCGTGATGATCAGCTCCACACCTCATCGGCAACCTCGACGATCGTGCGCAGCTTTGCCCACTGCTCCGCCTCGGCAAGCACATTGCCCTCCTCGGTCGAGGCAAAGCCGCACTGCGGAGAGAGGCAGAGCTGGTCGATGTCGACGTAACGGGCGGCCTCCTCGAGGCGCCGTTTGAGAGCGTCCTTCGATTCGAGCTGCCCGGTTTTCGTCGTCACCAGGCCGAGCACCACCGTCTGGCCCTTGCGCACATGCCGCAGCGGCTCGAACGAGCCGGCGCGGTCGGTGTCGTATTCCATGAAATAACCGTGCACCTTGATGCGGTCGAACAGGATCTCCGCCACCGGGTCGTAACCGCCCGCGCCCATGTAGGTCGAACGATAATTGCCGCGACACAGATGCATGGTGATGGTCATGTCGGGAGGAATGTCGGACATGGCGGCGTTGATGAGGTCGCCGTAAAGCTCGGCAAGTCTTTGCGGATCGTCGCCGCGGCCGGTCTGCGTGTTGCGATAGCTCGGGTCGCACAGCATCGCGATGAAGACCTCGTCGAGCTGCAGATAGCGGCAACCCGCATCGGCAAAGGCGCGCACCGCCTTGCGATAAGCCGCGCCCAGGTCGGAGAAGAAGCCGTCGAGCTCCGAGTAAACATCCTTGCTGATCGGCCCGCGCCCGACACGACCATAAAGCGCCGACGGCGCCGGAATGGTGATCTTGGGCATGCGCGATGTGTGCGCCGTAACGAACTTGAAATGCGCGATCATGGGGTGACCGGAAAACCCGAGCTTGCCGGTGACGCGCGCACCCTCGGCCCGCGTCTGCACGCCGGCAAAGGCGATGCCTTGATCCATGACGTAGCGCTCGACACCGTCGAGACCCCACAGGAAATCGAGGTGCCACCACGAACGGCGAAACTCGCCGTCGGTGATGGAGCGCAGCCCCGTTTCCTCCTGTTTCCTGATGATGCTTTCGATCTCGCGGTCCTCAATCGCCGCAAGCTGCGCGGCGCTGATCTCCCCTTTTGCGCGCTTTTCGCGCGCCTCCTTCAAGGCAGCCGGACGCAGCAGGCTTCCCACGTGATCGGCGCGAAACGGCGGCTTTGCTCGTTGCATCCATGCACTCCTTGTTCACAGGAAAGCCGACGGGCGACAGATCACCGGGTGATCGCTCGTTCTCATCACTTGTCCGTCAGCCCCACACCTCTTCGGCAACCTTCACGATCATCTCCAGCTTCGCCCACTGCTCTTCCTCGGCCAGAATGTTTCCTTCCTCGGTCGAGGCGAAGCCGCATTGCGGTGAAAGGCAGAGCTGGTCGAGAGCAATGAACTTCGCTGCTTGCTCGATTCGGCGCCTGAGCTCATCGCGCGATTCGAGCCTTCCGCTTTTCGAGGTGACGAGACCAAGCACCACCATCTTGCCCTTCGGCACCAGCCGCAACGGCTCGAAGCCGCCCGCGCGATCGCTGTCGTATTCCATGAAATAGGCGTTGATGCTGATCTCGTTGAAAAGGATATCCGCCACCGGCTCATAGCCTCCCGAGGCAACGAAGGTCGAGCGGAAATTGCCGCGACACAGATGCATGGCGGTTGTAGTATCAGCAGGCAGGTCGGAAACCGCCGCGTTGATCATGCCGGCATAGACGTGCGGAAGGGCTCGCGGATCATCGCCGCGGTTGGCGACCAGCTCGCGCAGCTTCGGGTCGCAGAGATAAGTGAAATTTACCTCGTCAAGCTGGAGATAGCGGCAGCCGGCATCCGCGAAGGCGCGCGCCGCTCTGCGGTAGCTTTCACCGAGGTCCCGATAGAAATCCTCCATCGAGGGATAGATCTCTTTTGGCACCGCATCGCGGCCATAGCGAAAATGCAGCGAGGACGGCGAGGGAATGGTCATTTTGGCCACGGCGCGGCTGTGGGCCTTCACGAACTTGAAGTGCTCCAGCATGGGATGCGTGCTGAAGGAGCCGAGCTTGCCGACCACGCGCAGCATCATCGGCCTGGGTTGCGCTCCCTGAAACTTGATCTTGCGCTCGCCGAGGTAAGCCTCGACCCCGTCGAGACGTCCGAGAAAATCGTAATTCCAGAAGGCGCGGCGGAACTCGCCGTCGGTGACCGTCTGCAGACCGATCTCCTCCTGCCTGCGGATCACCTTCTCGATCTCGCGATCCTCGATCTCCGCGAGCTGCTCGGCGCCGATCTCGCCGCGCTCGCGCTTCGCGCGTGCCTCCTTGAGCACGGTGGGTCGCAACAGGCTTCCCACGTGATCGGCGCGAAACGGAGGCTTTGCGCGTTGCATTCGTAACTCTGTTGTAGCCCGGATAGAGCGAAGCGACATCCGGGGCAGCCTCGCATGCAGACCCCGGATGTCGCCTTCGGACCGCGCTGCGCGCGCCCCTCGCCTCAATCCGGACTACCGATTGCCAGCTCCTCGCGCACAATGCGGGCGCCCTCGACCATCGCCCGCATTTTCCCGTAGGCAACCTCCCGCGAGAGGTATTTGAGGCCGCAATCGGGCGCCACAACGATCCGCTCAGCCGGAACGAACGGCAGCGCATTGCGGATGCGATCCGCCACGGTTGCGGGTGTCTCGACGGCGGGATCGGAGAGATCGATGACGCCGAGAATGATGGTCTTCGAGGGCAAGTGCCGCAGGATCGAGAGATCAAGCCTAGGCTGCGCGGCCTCGATCGAGACCTGACCGACCGCCGAGCGCTCAAGCTCGGAAAGGAAGGAATAGCCGGAGGGCTTGTCCTTCACCACGGCGGCATAGCCGAAGCAGATATGCACCGCGGTGGTGCCGGCAACGCCGTCGAGCGCCGCATCGAGCGCCGCGACCCCGAACCGACGCGCCTGTTGCGGCCGCGACTGCATCCAGGGCTCATCGATCTGCACGATATCCGCGCCGGCCGCGAACAGGTCCTTGATCTCCGCATTGACCGCACTCGCATAGTCGAGGGCGAGCTTCTCCTCGTCGTGATAGAAATCATCCTGGCATTGCACCGACATGGTGAACGGTCCCGGCACCGTCATCTTGATCATGCGGTCGGTGTTGGCGCGCAGGAACTCCACGTCACCCACTTCGACAGGATGCCGGCGCCG
>Ga0306926_10000961_pt1 | contig 28018 bp, 34 predicted proteins | sample flu12Cox44000178_FD_203759 | JGI IMG/M metagenome (GOLD analysis project Ga0306926, IMG submission 203759) | Lab enrichment of tropical soil microbial communities from Luquillo Experimental Forest, Puerto Rico - flux8day.12C.oxic.44.000.178 (v2)... | ecosystem: Environmental > Terrestrial >...
TTTAAAAACTTCGCGGCTCCGTCTGTTCTTCTCCACGTCGTGATAGATGGGGAAACCGCACAAGATCACAAACGAGCGCGGGAAGAAGGAGGACGGAAAGACGAAAAGCTGACTGATCGCAGGTACGCCCATATCATGGTAGGCCTGCCCAAAGACCTTCTGTGCTTCGAAAACCGCTTCACCGGTCATGGGAATGATCGGTGAAAACCACATATGGCCTTCACTGCGGCCCATTAAGCCAAAAATTGTGAGACTGGGTATGCCGAATTGTCGCTTAGGCAGCTTGTCGGTGTCCTGGGGATCGTAGGGCAGCCGATAGGTGGGGCCTTCGACAAAGCTAGCGCCTGGAATCGCAGAATATTTTTCCTTGGCGTACTGCCATTGCGCCTCGACCACTTTGGTCGGTCCGTAAAAGTTAAGCTGGCAATCCCAATAGGGGAGATTTTGATCACGCCCGATTTTTTCCAACTCCTCAACAGAAGGACCGCCGGGCGACATCAGGAGTGCCGAAGGACCTCCACTTACGCCCTGAGCAGCGCGAGACATAAGCAATGGGCTTGCTATGGTCGTTGTGCCCTGCACGAGATTCGAGTTCATCAGATAATTCAGAGTCTCGATCATCGGCACAAGATCGTCGTGCCGCCGAACTCGGACGGTGCCCGACTTGTAGCCTTCCGGCGCGGGCAGCAGCCAGAAACCCATCTTGGTGACGACCCCGAAATTACCCTGGGAAAAAATGCCGTCGACAAAGGGACCAAAGCCATAACGGTATTGCTGCCATGTCTTCGACCCGGGCAGTGCGCCCATGCCGGTGCGGAGGATACCGCCGTCTGCCAGGACGACTTCCATGCCGCAGTGCGAATCGAAGTGATCGCGCATGGGAGTGTAGCCGCCGCCTCGATCGAGCGCGTTTCCGATGAGGCTCCCCCACCCAGGATCGGGGACATCAATCCAGACCTTCAGCCCCCGATCCTGAATGTAGCGGTATAGATCGAAATAGCTCACGCCGGGCTCGACGAGCGCGTAGTGATTCTGGTCGTTGACCTCTACGACGCGGTCCATTCGCTTCAAATCCAAAACGACGCTCCCGCTCAACAGCGGGGCGGAGCCGCCATAGCCCAGATTCTTGCCCGTTGAGATGGTCCACAGCGGGATTTCGTATTCGTTGGCGACTCGGACTACGCTTTGAACCTGCTCCACGGTGTGGGGAGCGACGGCCGCGGAGGGAATCGGATCCTGTTCTTCGTGCCAGAAGGGTGAGTAGGAATCGCGGTAGAGATCGACGTCTTCATCGGAGGTGAACACCCAGTCGGGCCCGACTGCCTCCTGCCACTGCTTGATGGCGTCAGAGAAATCTTTGGCAGCTACGCCCGGCGGAACTCTCATGCCCCACTCGGCTCCTTCGGACTGCTTCTCGGCTCTAGGCGCGGTCAACTGGTGCGATTAACCAGGAAATGAGGTGGTCAGGATCGTCCGCCTGCCGAACCGTGGGGCCGATTATGTTTGCCAGCGATGATTGCGACCGGATGGCGGGGCATCGTGTCACCATGCTGGCCATCTGCTCGGCCCACTTTACTTCACGGTCTAGCCGGACGGCCGACCCGAGCATCGAAGCCGGGCCGGAAATTGCGTGCTCGACCGAACCGTGGGGCAAGAAGCGATGGTCCGCGCGGAATATCACGCGCATGCGCTGGTCCCATGCCAACCTCTCAAGGCAGAAAACTGCTCCGTGCTCCGTCATCCCAGCAATCGCGGCGGGGCCCTGTTTCCAACGCCCGTAAAGATCGTGATACCACAGGTCTGTCATGTCCCCTTTGATTCCGCGAACGGGAAGTCCGAGCTGCTGGGCTTGCTCGGCAAATGCACGGCTGGCCCTAAATCTCTCGTCGAAAACCACCTTGTACAGTTGTACCCAGGAGGGAGATTCTGAAAGTGAAACGGGCGGTCGAAATGAGCTGTGGCCCGAAATCGGCAGCGCCAGTGCCGCGACGCCGATCTGAAGGAACTCTCTCCTGCTTGCCATCTGGTTCGTCTCCTCGATCTGAAGGGGCGCGGGGACGTTTGCACGCCACAACCGGCGTGTCAAGAGGATTTTGAACAGCGGTCCCGTGGGGCTGCTGGCTGTAAATCGTGCTCGCCTCGTTGCGTGCGAAGGGAGCCCTCCACTCCGCTACTCACTCGCAGCTGGCGAGTGGCTGCCGAAGCTGAGGGCCCAATACAGGAAGAAGCTAACCGCGAAACCGACGAACCAGGCGTAGTCGTAGAGCACACGCAGGGGCGAATAGGTCAAGCCCACAAAGGCAACGGCGCAGCCGATGGCGAGCGCGAGAATCGCACGCCAGTTCACACCGTTTGAGAATTCGTACTGTCCGCCGCGGCGGTACAGGTCTCGGGCAACTAAGACTCTCTTTCGGCGCACGAAATAATCGCAAATCAAAATGCCTGCCACCGGACCGAGGAATCCGGAGTAGCCGACGAGCCAGCCGGAGACGTAATTGCCGTAGCTGGCGAGCAGCTTCCATGGCTGCATGGCGACGCCGATGAGGCAGGTGACCAAGCCACCGACCCGAAAGCTGATTTTGCGCGGCCACAAATTCGAGAAGTCGTTTGCGGGCGAGACGACGTTCGCGGCCACATTTACATTGAGCGTCGCCATCAGCAGCGCGACCATGGCAATGACCACGGCGATGGGGTTTTCGAGGTGCGCAAGAACCGCGACGGGATCCCAAATGGCCTGGCCAAAGAGCACGATGGTGGCGGAAGTCACGGCAATCCCAATGAAGGAGTAGAACGTCATCGTGGTGGGCAGACCGAGCGCCTGGCCCACGATTTGTTCGCGCTGGCCTCGGGCGTAGCGGGTGAAGTCGGGAATATTGAGTGCGACCGTGGACCAAAAAGCGACAACTCCGGTAAGCGACGGAACGAAGAAGCGAAAGAACTTGCCGAAAGTGGCGAACTTCGATGGTGTTGCGAGCATCGGACCAAAACCGCCGGCTTTGGTGCGTGCCCAAAGCAGCAGGGCCAATCCGATCAGCAGGAGGAAGGGGGCGGTGATGCCCTGCAAAAAGCGGATGGTGCGAATGCCGCGCAGGATGACCAAGAGATTGAGCACCCAGAAGAGCGCGAAGCAGGCCGGCACGCCCCAATGTACGTTTTTCACGCCGGGGGCGAGTGCCGCCACCATCGCATAGATCGCTTCGCCCCCGATCCATGTCTGAATCCCGAACCAGCCGCAGGCAACGAGGGCGCGCAACATTGCCGGGACGTTTGCGCCGAGGACACCGAACGCCGACCGCGCGAAAACGGGAAACGGAATTCCATACTCGGCTCCCGCGTGCGCATTCAGAAGCATCGGAATTAAAACGAGCACGTTGCCGAGGAAGACCGTGAAGATCGCCTGTTTCCAGCTCATGCCGCCGGCAATCATCGAGCTGGCGAGAAGATAGGTGGGAATGTTGACGCTCATGGCGATCCACAGTGCAGCGTAATTGTAGGTACCCCAAGTGCGGCGCTCGCGCGGGACAGGAGCGAGGTCTTCATTGTAGAGCGAGGTCTGGCGCACAGGCCCGCCCTTAGATCTATCGGCGTGCGGGTCGGGCGCTGTTCGAGCGGGAATTGTCCCGTCGCTCACGAGGGTCGGCTCGGGTAATCGATAGAGACGGCCTTGCGTTCCGCGTAGAGGTCGGTTGCCAGGCAGCCCATTGCACTGAGCCCGCCGGCGCTCGCCTTCATTCCTCTCAAAGGCAACTGCGCCTGACGCGCATCAGCAGGGGCCTCGTTTCTATAGACCGAGCTCGAGCAGCCGTAGTTCACGGAATTTGCGACGTGAATCACGGAAAAAAAGGATCCCAAAATCTTTCCTGAGCGTTGGCGCCTATGCCATTTCACTTCAACGAAAATCGCTGGCTCGACCGAGTACCTGTTCGCACGCCGCGATTCAATCGGCGGCCTGCTCTCGGCCGGGGACGCGAGTTCGCACGATCTCGTCGTAACTTTCCGGGCGGCGGTCCCGGTAGAACTGCCAAGTGGCGCGAACCTCTTGAATTTCGTCGAAATCGAGGTCGGCGACAAGCAGTTCCTCCTTATCGCGGCTCGCCTGGGCGATGATTTTTCCGCGCGGGTTACAAAAGTAGCTTTTCCCATAAAACTCGCCGATGTTCCACGGCTTTTCCGTCCCGACACGATTGATTGCCGCCACGAAATATTGATTGGCGACGGCGTGCGCAGGCTGCTCGAGTTCCCATAGGTATTCAGAGAGGCCCGCGACCGTTGCCGAGGGGTTGAACACAATCTCCGCGCCGTTTAAGCCCAAAATCCTGGCACCTTCCGGGAAATGGCGGTCGTAGCAAATGTAGACGCCGACGCGGCCATGGCGCGTTTCGAAGACGGGGTACCCAGCATTTCCGGGAGTGAAATAGAATTTTTCCCAAAAGCCCGGGTGGCAATGCGGGATATGATGCTTTCTATACTTGCCGAGATAACGGCCGTCGGCATCGAACACGGCGGCCGTGTTGTAGAAGACCCCCGTCATTTCCATTTCGTAGACGGGAACGACCATCACCATTTTGTACTTCTTGGCGAGTTTTTGCATGCGCTCGAGGGTTGGGCCATGGGGTACCCGTTCGGTGACGTCGTACCAGCGAGCATTTTGCTCGGCGCAAAAGTAGGGACCGTAGAAAAGTTCCTGGAGACCGAGGATTTGAACATCCTTTTTCGCTGCCGCCGCGACGAATTTTTCGTGCTTGGCAATCATTTTTTCTTTGATATCGGCGAGCGAGTATTTCTCCGGCGACCATTCGCAAGTGGTTTGGATAATTCCGCAACGGACGATCCGCGACATGAGGGCCTCCTGTTGCTGCCCCAGCACGCAAAAAGCGGCGGGCCGAGGACCGGCTACCGGCCAACTAGCAGCCAGTTTACTATTCGCCCGAACCGGTCACAAGAATTGGCGGTCCCAGGCGCGTCATTGTCCGTTCGCCGTTAGCCGGGATAGGATGGGGCGGTTAGCCAGGAAGGTTCAATGGCTGGTCCTCGACGTTTCGACCGTGTGATTTGGATTGTGCTCGACAGCGTGGGGATTGGCGCGCTTCCCGACGCCGCCAAATACGGGGACGTCGGGCGGGACACCCTCGGGCATGTCGCCCGTTCCAGGCTGTTGCGCCTGCCCAACCTCGTGCGGCTAGGTCTGGCCAACATCAAGCCGCTCAATCATCTGACCCCGCTGCCGCGGCCCGAGGGAAGCTACGGAAAGGCCGCTACCGTCTCGCCTGGAAAAGATACAACCACCGGGCATTGGGAGATGGCCGGAATCTGGCTGGAGCAAGCTTTCCCGGTCTATCCGCATGGCTTTCCGAAGGAGCTGATTGTGGAATTCGAGCGCCAGATCACAAGGCAAACGCTCGGAAATAAGCCTGCGTCTGGAACCGAAATCATCAAAGAACTCGGCGAAGAACACCTGCGGACCGGCTTCCCGATTGTATATACCTCGGGGGACAGCGTTTTTCAAATTGCAGCACACGAGGATGTAGTTCCGATCGCACAGCTTTACCGTTGGTGCGAAATCGCGCGCCGGCTGCTGGAAGGACCGAATCGTGTGGGCCGCGTGATCGCACGGCCATTTACAGGTACGCCGGGAAATTTTCGACGCAGCGAGCGCCGACATGATTATGCCGTCGAGCCGCCGCGTCCGATGTTGCTCGATCTGCTGAGTGAACGCCAGGTTCCGGTCTTTGGCGTGGGCAAAATTCATGACATTTACAATGGGCGGGGTGTGCCCGAGTACGTGACAACGAAAAATAACGCGGAGGGCATGGCCAAGCTCAATCAGGAGATCACGCGTAGGCCAGCCGGTGTGATTTTCGCCAATCTCGTCGATTTCGACATGCTCTATGGGCATCGCAAGGATGTGGAAGGCTTCGCGCGTTCGCTCGAAGAGTTTGACGAGCTGTTGGGGCCATTTCTTAAATCACTTCACGACTTCGATCTTCTGCTGATCACCGCCGATCATGGTTGCGATCCGGATCCGGTGAACCCCACGACGGATCACTCGCGGGAATACGTGCCGATTCTGGCCTACAGTCCCGGATCCCCGGGTGGAAAAGATCTCGGGGTGCGTTCCACGCTTGCCGATATGGGGCAGACGGTGGCTGAAAATTTTGGCGGGACCATTCCGCACGGGAGCAGTTTTCTAGGGCAGATCCAATAGCCCGAAAACCGCGTACTGGCACACGGCGTCACCACAAAGTGACAGGGGGAGGCCGAGAGACCGCTCAAGCGAGTGCGACGATGTAGTCGCCGTTCGCGGGTTCGATTTTTAGTTTCTGCTCCCGTGAGAGCCATCCAATGGCCATGAAAAACAGGCTCTGAGGCGCATTGACCTCCTCCATCAGCGCGGCGAAGGTAAGAGGACCCTGTTTGGAGAGCGTTTCCCAGACGGCGCCGGCGGCTTGGCCAATTTGTTCGTAACCCACGGTGTATCCCCCTGAAGTTTGCTGTTTGAAGCGCTCCAGCCAGCAACTGGCGGCAGCCCGGCGAAGCAGTCGGTCAAAAATTTCGGGCTGGCACGAGCTCAAATCGGCTAGCGAACTGAGGATTGTACTCATTGGACAGCTTCGGCTGAGTTGATGCTATTTTCTAAAAATTACGCGTTGGTAATAAACGGGTGAATAGTCGCGCAAAATTCTTCACAGCGAGGCGATCTGTCGCCGGGAGCTAAGTGGATCGCAGGAGAGTGGTTGTGAGGGTAACGATTGACAGCGCTTGCCGGGTAGCCTAGACTTAGGGTTTGTCTCTAGACGGAAGGGTGTGACTGAGTATGCGAACGTATGTTCCGCGAGGCCGAGAGGCCGAAGAGTTGACGGTGGGGAAGGACTGGTTTGTGGTTGACGCTGGGGGACAGGTGCTGGGGCGCCTGGCTACGCGTGTGGCGCGTATTCTGATTGGCAAGGATAAGGCGAATTTTTCGCCGCATCTGGATTGCGGGGATCACGTCATCGTAATTAATGCCAAGCAGGTCAAGTTGACAGGCAACAAAATCGATCAGAAGGTTTATCGGCGCCACAGCGGATATCCGGGCGGTTTGAAGGAAGTGTCAGTGAAGTCGCTCTTGCAGCGGCGCCCGGAAGAGGTCGTGCGCGAAGCCGTGCTTGGCATGTTGCCGAAGAACAAGCTGCGGGCGCGCCGTGCCAGGAAGCTGCGTGTGTATGCCGGGAGTGAAGCGTTGAATCGCCACGCCGGACAGAAGCCCCAGCCGCTCGCGCTGTAACCTCGCGGTGAAAGTTAGAGCAAGGCATGCGTTTTGAGGGGTGAAGTACGCCGACGGGGCGCGCGGATTCGGCTTCACACGCCACAAGCGGCAAGGCTAAGGAGGAAAAGTTGGCTTCAAGTTCGATGGCAGCGACTGCGGGAAAGCAGTTTTACGGGACGGGACGGCGGCGAGAGGCCGTCGCACGCGTGTATATCAAGACGGGAGCGGCGGGCTTCCTCGTAAATGGCCGTCCGGTGGACGATTACTTTCGGAATATCGCCTGGCATACGGCGGCAGTTGAGCCGCTGAAGTTCACGCAAATGCAGGAGCAAGTGGAAGTCAACGCAATGGTGAAGGGCGGCGGGGTTGGCGGGCAGGCTGGCGCGGTGCGCATGGGGCTTTCCCGCGCTCTCGCCTTACTGAATCCCGAATTGCGTCCTGCTCTGCGGAAAAACGGATTCCTCACGCGCGATCCGCGCATGAAGGAGCGAAAGAAGTACGGGCAGAAGGGCGCCCGTCGTCGGTTCCAGTACAGCAAGCGGTAGTCGTGCGGCTGACGGTAACACTCCGGTCCCTGGGACTGGAAAAATTCACGGCCGGCAAGGCTCCGGCAAAAAAGGATGCTGCTCCGGGGAACCGGAGTTTCCCTCCGGCGAAGGCAGCCCTAGGGACATAGCATCCCTCTACAGGAGAGGAGGCACATTGGCAGTCGAAATCACAATGAAAGAGCTTCTGGAGGCTGGAGTTCATTTCGGCCACCAGACGCGCCGCTGGAATCCGAAGATGAAGGAGTACATCTTCGGCGAGCGAAACGGGATTCACATCATCGATCTGCAGAAGACCTTGAAGATGTTCCGCGAAGCAGCGCGGTATATTGCCGATCAGGCGGCGCAAGGCAAGAGCGTCCTCTTCCTGGGAACCAAGCGTCAGGCGCAGGAAGCCATCGCTGAAGAGGCGCAGCGTTGTGGGATGTTTTACGTGAACCACCGATGGCTGGGCGGGACGCTGACCAACTGGGTCACACTTCAAAAATCCATCAAGCGGCTGAAACTGCTGAAGTCGATGTCGGAAGACGGCCGTATGGCCGAATTCTCGAAAAAGGAAGGCGCCCGGCTCGAGCGCGAGCTGAAGCATTTGCAGCAGAACTTTGCTGGCGTAGAGAACATGGCCACGCCGCCCGAGGTGATGTTCGTAATCGATCCGAATGCGGAAGTTATAGCGGTTCGCGAGGCGCGAAGGATGGGAATTCCTGTGGTGGCTATCGTGGACACAAATTGCGATCCAAGCCTGGTCGATTGGGTGATTCCAGGCAATGATGACGCGCTTCGCGCGATTCGCCTATTTACCTCTAAGATTTCCGACGCAGTGTTGACGGGCCGCCAGTCGTTCGAGCAGACGCAAATCGCGGATCAGAAAGTAACCGAAGGCGCACCAGGCGAAGAGGCTCCCGAATACGTGGACACCAGCGCCTACGAGCAGTACGAGAAAATGGAAGGGGATTACGTCGAGGGCGAAGTGGGCGAGACTACCGACGAGACAGCCGCGGTCTCCAGCGACGACGAGGGCGGTTCCAGATAGAATTGAGCGCGGTTCACACCGTAGGTCCCGAGGCACTGGGACCTTCAAATCCAACAGAGCGAAGCAAGAATAGTGGAAGGAAACGAGTATACCGATGGCGACAGCACCCGAAACAGGCAAAGGACCATCTGCACAACTCGTGAAAGAGTTGCGCGATAAGACTGGCGCCGGTTTCTCCGATTGTCGCGCAGCGTTGATCGAGGCAGGTCTCGATATCGAGCAGGCGCTGAGCGTACTTCGAAAGAAAGGACAAGTGGCCGCGGCGAAAAAGGCGCAGCGAGCGACGTCCGAGGGACTGGTCTCCTCGTATATTCACGCCGGAGGGAAAATCGGTGTGCTGGTGGAGATCAATTGCGAGAGCGACTTTGTCGCGCGTACCGACGATTTCCAGCGATTGAGCCATGACATAGCCATGCACATCGCCGCGCTTGATCCGCATTTTGTGCGACGCGAGGAAGTGACCTCAGAAATTCTCGAGGTCAAGAAGGCGGCTTATTGCGAAGAGGCCAAAGCGACTGGCAAGCCAGAAGCGGTGGTCGAGAAGATCGTCAGCGGGAAAATGGAGAAGTTTTACGAGGAAGCCTGTCTTTACGAACAGCACTTCATCAAAGATGAGGGCATCACGGTGAAGGAGCTGGTGGATCAGGCGATCGCCAAGCTTGGTGAAAACATCGCGGTGCGCCGTTTCGCCAGGTTCAAGGTGGGCGAATCGGATGGCGCCGCGACGGGCGTGGCGGCATTCGAGGGGCCTGACGGAGCTGCGCCTTCACCTGTCAAGTGAGGTCCGGCCGAAGGCAAGCGTGTGCATCTAGCCGGTCTGGTCGCACGAGGCTGTCTATTCTTTGTTAGAATGCCGCCGAGCATGGCCGAGACTACTTCCGCGATCAAGAATCCACGAAGGCAAAACGGGGGGGCATGAGCCTCGAGGCTCCGATTTTCCGGCGCATTGTGGTAAAGCTTTCCGGTGAATCTCTCTCCGGGCCAGAGAATTTCGGCATTCACGCCGACACCATTCAGAACATTGCTCGCGAAATCAAGGACGTGCAGCAACTCGGTGTCCAGGTGGCCCTGATGGTCGGAGGCGGTAATATTTTCCGCGGCGCGCGGCAGCAACGCCTTTCGATCGACCGTGCGACGGGTGATTATATGGGCATGCTGGCTACAGTGCTCAACGGTCTTGCTCTCCAGGATGCGCTTGAGAAGGAGGACTGCCATACCCGGCTCATGAGCGCGATTGAGATGCATCAAGTTGCCGAGCCGTTTATCCGGCGACGTGCCACGCGACACCTGGAGAAAGGTCGAGTGGTGATTTTCGCGGGAGGTACCGGCAACCCGTACTTTTCAACCGACACCGCGGCTGCCCTGCGCGCGATGGAAATAAAAGCGCAGGTAATCCTTAAGGCGACGCGCGTGGACGGCATCTATGACGCGGATCCGGAAAAGGTGGCCGGCGCGACGATGTTCGACCGCATCACCTATCTCGATGTGCTGCAAAAAGGGCTTTCGGTAATGGACTCGACGGCAATCTCGCTGTGCATGGATAACAAGATGCCGATCGTTGTATTCAATATGAATATTCCGGGCAATCTCAAGCGCGTGGTCGTGGGCGAGCGCGTCGGCTCCACCGTTACCGCCGCCTGACCCAGCGTTCGCGGAGGCTTCGTTTTCCATGAGTACGATTGTTAGTAGCAAGGACGCCATGGCCCAGGCGAAGATTCGGATGGAAAAGGCCGTCGAGGATTTTCGCAAGGATTTGGCGACCGTACGGACGGGGCGCGCGAATGTCGCGCTGCTTGATCACATACGCGTCGACTATCACGGGACGCCGATGCCCATCAATCAGTTGGGCACACTGAATGTTCCCGATCCGATGATGATCGTCATTTCGCCTTGGGATCCCGGCGCTGTGGCGGCGATCGACAAGGCCATTCGTATTTCCGATCTCGGCCTCAATCCGACGAATGACGGTAAAGTGGTGCGCGTTCCTATTCCTGCCCTAACGGAAGACCGTCGGAAGGATCTCGTAAAACACATTCACAAGGTCCTCGAAAATCACCGCACGGCGGTCCGAAACATTCGCCGCGATGTGAAGGAAGCGATCGAGAAACTCGAGAAGGAGAAGAAGATCAGCGAGGACGAGAAGAAGCGTTCGCTCGACGAACTCGAAAAGCTCACGCATTCGGAGACCAAAAAAATCGAAGAACTCTCCACCACCAAAGAAAAGGAAGTGATGGAGATCAAGTGATCGCCGGGCCCCCGGGTAAACCTCCTGGCTAGAATTGAGCATTCGTAGTCGTTTCGCATGATCGAGGCTCGCCCCAGCAGAACGGCGTACATGGTCGCCATGCGGCGTGCTGCACACCAAATTTTCGATCATCCCAAGGTATTTGACGACCCTCTGGCGATATCCATTCTCGGTCCGGGAGCCCACGAACGTCTGAGAGGCGAATCGCGTTTTCTGAATCGGGTGGGACGCGCCGTTCGTGCGTCTATGGCCGCGCGCAGCCGTTATGCCGAAGACCAACTGGCAGTTGCCCTCGAGCGCGGAACGAAACAGTACGTGATATTGGGCGCAGGGCTCGACACATTTGCCTATCGAAATCCTTATTCATCGCGAGGGCTGCGCGTCTTCGAGGTTGATTATCCGTCCACGCAAGAGTGGAAGCGGCGGCGCTTGGCGGTGGCGGGAATCGCAATTCCCGAATCGTTGAGATTTGCAGCGGTTGATTTCGAGCATCAGACACTCGCAGGTGGTTTGCGCCAGGCGGGATTCGCGGTCGGCCTGCCGGCCTTCTTTTCCTGGCTTGGCGTGACAATGTATCTGGCTCGCGAGACAGTGATGGACACGCTTCGATTCATTTCCTCCGGGGCGCCTGGCGGCGGGGCGACGTTTGACTACTTGGTGCCCCGGGAAACGCTCAGTTGGACCGGGCAATGGGTACACAAGGCTCTTTCGCGGCGCGTGGCCAACGCCGGGGAACCTTTTCGGGCGTTTTTTGCCAGGGAAGAGCTGCGTTCAGAACTAACGGCCATGGGGTTTCACTCGATCGAGGACCTGGGAGCGGCAGAGATCAACAACCGCTATTTTGCGGGCCGGGCCGATGGCCTGCGCGTGCCTGGGTTGCTCGGACGTTTCCTGAGCGCGCAGATCTAGGCGAGGTGTGCTGGTCGGCTAAGAACTTCCGCGCTCATTTGCTAATCGCCTGCGCGAACGTCCTCTGGGAGCAGCAGGGTGAAAGTGCAAGAACCCGCCCTGGAGCAGGCCAGTGTGCCGCGACGGATCAGCTTCGTGGGTGAAAGATCGGGGAAAACGACGCCATAGTCCAGCATGCGTAATCGCTCGGCGAAAGGCCGCAGGTCTTCGTTTCCGCTGATGAACCTGACAGCGTCCACGCGCGCCTTTCCGTCGCCGGGTGCGAGCAAAACAAAAAAATCGGCTCGCGCATCCTCGGCGAGGAGCTTTCCCGCCGGAATCGTGCGAAGCACGTCAAGTTCCGGCTTTGCTTTGCTGACAAGATCATCAATCTGCGCATTGCCCTTCAACAGGAGAGTGAGACGCGCGCGGGTGTCCGGCGTCCCATGCGGCGCGGCGAGCGCCAAAGCGCAGGTATGGATCGCGCGGTCTTTTTGCCCGAGCCTTTCGTAAACCTGTGCGAGATGGTCACCGGCTTCGCCGTCTCCGCTAAGCAGCCAAGCCGCGCGAATGTACCGGGTGGCGTGGTCCAGATCATTCTTCTGAAAATAGATCCACCCAAGAGTGTCCCAAAAAGCAGCTATCTCTTCGATCTGGGCGAGATTCTCACGAGCGACGTGAGCTAAATCGCCGGATCGAAGCTTTTCCGTTTCTTCTCTAATGGCAATTTCGGCATATCGCTGGGCTTTGTCCAGGGCCAGTTTTGCTTCCGCGAGGTTGAAGGCGACTTCATTCAAGGTCTCCGGTGAGCGCGACAGGGCGGCCGCCTTCTCGAAGGCGGCGACGGCCTCGGTACTCTTGCCCGTTTCCGCGTAGGCGCGCCCGAGGCTTGCTTGCAGTCGGGCGTTTTCCGGAGAAAGGACGATGGCCTTTTCAAATTCGGACACAGCGCGCGCGTACTCATGCTCTTCCAGCAGGACGTCGCCCAGCGACCCGTGCGCGAGGGGATCAAGAGGATTGATCTCGGTCTGGCGGAGAAAAGCTGCCGCTGCTTGGCTATAATTCTGTCTTCTTTCGAAAGCGAGCCCGAGATATTGATGGGCGTGCTCGTCCGACGGATTCACTTCCAGCTGTGATTGGAACGCCCTAATCGCTTCATCGAGTTTTCCAACTCGCAAGTAGGCCAGGCCGAGATCGTTCCATGCTTGTTTGTGCTGCGGATCGAGTTGGACGACACGCTCAAGAAGAGGGATTGCCGCCGGCCAGTTGCCGGAATCGAAAGAGGCCCGGCCTGTCTCGAGCAATTCCTCGAGGGTTGCCCTGGGGGAAATCGCGCCGGGCGCACTGTTTTCCACGATGAGCAGCTGATTCGCGTCAGTGATTACAGCACGGCGGAAGGCAGCGTATTCCGCAGCGCGTTCGGGCGGCAACTCACGCATTTTAAAATCGAGTGTGCGCTCAGCGGTCAACGTGTGGTCAGCGAATCGATAATTGGACTGAAATTTGGCGAAGTCTTGCGTGAGGGCTAGAGAAACCGGCGGATGGAGCGTAAACGTTTGAGCAAAGGCGAGCGTAAGCTTCACAGTCACATGAAGCGGGCTGCCCAGATCGGTCAGCTTACTCTCATCGGCCGGCGGATCGGGCGTGCTGATATAGAGCAGTGGGAGTGCCGTTCGGGTGCTTTTGCTTGACCAATCGACGAAGGCCGACTGAGCGAAATCGATCTCCAGTTCAAAGGGATCGTGCGTTTCCGCAGGGTCGCTCGCTTTGAGGGAGGTAACTAAACCGTGAATCCCATCCGAAGCCAGGATGGTCTGGCCGATCTCCTTCCATTGCGCCGGTGGCGCACGATGAAAGGCCGAGCGAAGGACGAGTTCTGCGTCGCCCCGAACCACATAATGCGCGCGTGCGGTGAGCTTGCCGAGCTCGTTTACTTGGCCTTGGAGGTCGACGAGCTGGGTCGATAAGAAGGGCGGATCGGCGGGCGTTTCGACAATCTGGGCGGGCCCTGTGGCGGAAATCAGAAGAGCCGATTTCTTGCGAAGGCCGGGAGCCAGCATTCGGTAAGGCGCAACGTCTACGGTTGAATCCATCCAAACGATTTCGTTTTGCACCGTTGCGACAGTGAGCACGCGATCGAACTGTTCGGGTGAGGGGATCGCTCGATCTAGGTTTCGCGCCGAGGAAATCAGGACTGCTTCCGCAGCGATGTGCGCCGAGCGCAACATCGCGGCTAGCAGGGCCTGCTTGTCTTGAACATCGCCATACTGGTTGGAGAACACTTCAGCCGCCGTGTGCGGCTGATATCCAGCAGCGCCAAAGGGAAGGGCAACATCGCGAATTCTGCTAGAAACGTAATCGTATATCGCTTCGGCCTTTTCATTCTCATTCGAAAGACCCTGGACCAGTGCATTCGCTTTGGCGCGAACTTCAGGCGTCGGCTGCCCAACGGCTTGGGCTACTCGGGCGTACCAACCGGCCAGTTCGTTCCAGCTGCCAAAGCTTGTAAGCTCGACGTCCGGGGATCTTCGCTCGATCGCTCCGGCTACCTGCTGTGAAGATGCGCGCTGTTTCAGGTGGACGTGTTTCCATCGGTAGGTTTTGCGGCCGTTGAGCTCTCCGATTTCGTAAGACCAGGACGAAGGCTTGACGATAACCGTGCGCGTCGCGGGCAGGTTGATTTCAAGCCGCTCGTCAAGCACGATCGCGCTGTCAATGAATTTGTGCTCGAACCAGAACTGGTCGGCCGCCGCAGGCCTGGTAATCGCTTTGTTAATCTCATATTCGAGCGTATCTCCTGGCACGAGTGAGGCGAGCGAGACGTGCTTCTCCTTGCAGTTTGCGTAGGCGGGAAAATCGCGTGCCGCTGGCGCTAGGGTGTCCTGGACAGCTTCAGTGGGGAGAGTCGATGTACTGCCGTCCATCTTCTGAATCCGCACATAACGAACCTCAACGTCTTCTCTCTTATTGTCGTATCCAAAGACGAGTTCGCTCCAGGCGGCAACTCCGGCATCATTCTTGATGCGCACCCGGACGTGAAGATGTTCTTCGCTGGTGCCGTCACTTTCAAAGCGGACCTGGGTGCTGTACTGCTCGATGATGAAAGGCTCGTGGGAGAAATCCTGATGGTCATTGGGCCCTGGCGGTGTAAGCACCGGCGCCTGAGCCTCGGAGAGGAACGCGCAGGCGAGTAGGCCCAAAACTGCTGTCCATCGAGGATTCATCGATGCTCGCTGTTGAAATCGACAGCGCAAGTTTAGGTGCCTGTAGGGGCATGGTAAAGGAGAGATAGTGGGGTTGTTGAGCAGTTTGAAACCGGCCAGCAGCCGGCTGGAAGCGGCCGCCCTGCTCTAGGCAGAGGAGAACTTCAGGGGGCACCTCGCTTTGGTCGAGCTAAGCCGTGTACTTATAGTAGAATAGAGCTCCGGACGGGTCGGCCGCCTGGCGCCCCGTCCTTCGGGCGAACAAAGAAGCTAGCCGGTGGCTCTAACCGCGCGGCGTAGGTCGGGCCGTTACCTGCGCTAGCGGGGCCGTGGCAAGGCCCTCGATCACCCTCTAATCTTCAGATTTTCCACAAGGATATGGTGTTGACACGATTTGCTATTTTCCCTATACTTGCCCGGTTGTCTTGAGCGGTTTTTGCTCGGTGGTGAAAGGGAAGTCTTCCTGTCCCGGAACGAAGACGGATGGAACGGGGCGGTGGAGAGCGGCCGGAATGGGGCGCCAGCCCCGCAAAGCCGTGCGAGCCCTCCGCATTCGGCAGATGCAGTTCACTCCTTGGGGTGAAGTAGCGTCAACGCGGAGTACCTGGTAGTTCCTTCAGGTTGGGCGACCTTTCTGTTCATTCACCCGCGAATTTCTGCGCCGGCCGGTTTGGACTGCGTGGAATCACAACAACGAACTGCAGTTTTTCGAAGCAGGGGGAAAAGTGCCGACGTTTTCACAACTAGTGCGCTACGGGCGCGAGCAAATTCGGACCAAGACGAAATCGCCGGCCCTGGAAGGATGCCCGGAAAAGCGCGGAGTTTGCGTTCGTGTTTACACGCAGACGCCCAAGAAGCCAAATTCGGCGCTTCGAAAAGTGGCTCGCGCGAGGCTAACCAACAGCGCGGAAGTGACGACCTACATTCCCGGCATTGGGCACAACTTGCAGGAGCACTCGATCGTGCTAGTGCGTGGCGGTCGCGTGAAGGACTTGCCGGGAGTTCGCTATCACGTGATTCGCGGCACCCTTGACGCCGCTGGAGTTGAAAATCGCAAACAGGGGCGCTCGAAATACGGCGCCAAGCGGCCGAAAGCCGCGCAGAAGTAGCCGGAGAACTGAACGATGCCACGCAAAGGCTGGGTTCTACGCCGAAAAATTTCCGGGGATGCGGTCTACGGCAGCGATCTCGTGCAGAAGTTTATTTCAAGCATGATGTACAACGGCAAGCGCTCGACCGCACAGACGATTTTCTACGATGCGATGGACCAAGTGGCCAAGACGTTGAACGACGACGCGTTCAAGATTTTCAAAAAGGCTATCGAGAATTGCAAACCGACCCTGGAAGTGAAGACGCGGCGCGTGGGGGGCGCAAACTACCAGGTGCCGGTCGAGGTGAACCCCTTCCGGCGTCAATCGCTGGCGATTCACTGGCTGGTAACCTACGCGCGGGAGCGCTCGGGCAAATCGATGACCGAGAAACTAGCCGGCGAAATTATGGATGCGGCGAACGGCCGCGGCGGAGCCGTAAAGAAAAAGGATGACGTGCATCGCATGGCGGAAGCGAACAAGGCTTTCGCGCACTATCGCTGGTAGCGCGACGAATTTGAGAGTATGGCCAGGCAGGTACAACTCGAACAAACCCGCAACATCGGGATCATGGCGCACATCGACGCGGGCAAGACGACCTGCACGGAGCGCATCCTGTTCTACACGGGTGTGACCTATAAGATTGGCGAGGTGCACGAAGGCACTACGGTGATGGATTGGATGGAGCAGGAGCGCGAGCGGGGTATCACGATCACGTCCGCAGCAACCACGACTTCCTGGAAGCGTTTCGAAAAGGGCTATCGCATCAACATTATCGATACGCCGGGGCACGTGGATTTTACCGTCGAGGTTGAACGGTCGCTGCGCGTGCTGGATGGCGCAGTTGCCGTGTTCGACGCTGTGGCCGGTGTGCAGCCGCAGTCGGAAACCGTCTGGAGGCAGGCCGACAAGTATCGCGTGCCGCGCATCGCGTTCATCAACAAGATGGACCGCATCGGCGCCGATTTCGATCACTCGATCCGCTCCATGCGCCAAAGGCTTTCTGCACATCCCGTCCCGGTGACCTATCCCATCGGCCGCGAAGATAATTTTGTAGGCGTGATCGACTTCATCGAAGAGCGCGCCGTCGTTTGGAAGGATGAAACGCTCGGCGCGGAATTCGAGATTCTCCCACTCGAAAGGCTTTGGGACGCTGCTTATTTGAAGACGCGCCCTGCGCTTGAAACCGCCGTGAAGGCTTCTGCGCTCGGTCCCGAATTCTACAAAGAACATCGCGAGAAAGTCGTCGAATACATCGCCGAACATGACGACGCTATTCTGGCCAAATACCTCGAGCAGCATACCCTCGAGCCGGCCGAACTGCGCTCATCTCTGCGTCGTTCGACCGTTGCGCTGAAGCTTGTGCCGGTCATCGCAGGCTCGGCCTTCAAGAATAAGGGCATTCAGCCATTGCTCGATGCGATCGTGGACTATTTGCCCTCTCCGGTCGATGTGCCACCGGTGGAAGGAACGAGTGTGGATGGGTCGGACGCGCTTTTGCGGCGCGCCTCGGACGATCAACCGTTTGCGGCGCTGGCCTTCAAAATAATGACCGACCCCTACGTGGGTCACCTGACATACATCCGCGTCTATTCTGGTGTGCTCAAGACCGGGCAGTCGGTTTACAACTCGACCAAGAGAACGCGCGAACGCATCGGCCGCCTGCTTCGAATGCACGCCAACAAGCGCGAAGAAATCGAATCAATCGAAGCGGGAGACATTGCCGCGTGCGTTGGTCTGAAAAACGTAAGCACCGGCGACACCTTGTGTGCGGAAGATAAGCCGATCGTGCTTGAGTCGATTGAATTCCCCACCCCCGTAATTTCCGTAGCGATTGAGCCCAAGACCAAAGCGGATCAGGAAAAAATGGGCGCTGCGCTCAATAAGCTGGCCCAAGAAGATCCTACCTTCCGAGTCCACACCGACCACGACACCGGGCAAACGCTGATTTCGGGCATGGGCGAGCTGCATCTGGAAATCATCGTCGATCGCATGCTGCGCGAATTCAATGTGCAGGCCAATGTGGGTAGACCTCAAGTTGCCTATCGCGAAACCATTTTTAGACCGGCGGAAGCCGAACATAAGCACATTAAGCAAAGCGGCGGGCGCGGCCAATATGGCCATGTGAAGCTGACGGTGCAGCCGTTGCCGACCGCGGCACACGAGGACATGCATGAAATGTCCGCGGACGAACTCGACACTTTGGCTCAGCAGGTAGTGGGCAAGGGCGGGAAGTGGCGCTTCGATAAGGAGCACAGACTGCTGTTCATCGACAAAATCGTGGGCGGGGTGATTCCGAGGGAATTCATTCCGCCCATCGAAAACGGCGTGAAGGAAGCCATGGAGAACGGTGTTCTGGCTGGGTACGAGATGGTCGATCTTGCCGTTGCGGTGATTGATGGCAGCTATCACGAGGTGGACAGTTCAGAGATCGCCTTCAAGATCGCCGGATCGATGGCCTTTAAAGAAGCCTGCCGACGCGCAAATCCGAAGCTGCTGGAACCCATTATGCGCGTCGAAGTCGTGGTCCCCGAGGAGTATATGGGGCCGGTGATTTCGGATTTGAACTCCCGGCGCGGACAGCTGCAGGGGCGCGAATCGCGCGCGGGGAGCGAGATTATTAACGTGCAGGTGCCGCTCGCAGAAATGTTCGGTTATGCCACCGACATTCGCAGCAGGACCCAGGGGCGCGGCAGCTTTACGATGCACTTTTCACATTACGAGCAGGCGCCGCCCAACGTGTCTGAAGAAGTCATCTCGCGGGCAACGGGCCGGGCGGTACGCACGTGATCAAAAGATCCGGTTCAGTACGCTGAGACTGAGGAGCATAGACAGATGGCCAAGGAGAAATTCGAGCGGAGCAAGCCGCACGTGAACGTGGGGACGATCGGGCACATCGACCACGGGAAGACGACGCTGACGGCGGCAATCACGAAGGTGCTCAGCAAGAACAATCCGAAGGTATCGTTCCGGGCATTCGACACGATCGACAACGCGCCGGAAGAGCGGGAGCGCGGCATCACCATCGCGGTGTCGCACGTGGAGTACGAGACGGCCAATCGGCATTACGCGCACATCGACTGTCCCGGGCATGCCGACTACGTGAAGAACATGATCACGGGGGCCGCGCAGATGGACGGGGCGATTTTGGTGGTGGCGGCGACCGATGGACCGATGCCGCAGACGCGCGAGCACATTCTTCTGGCGCGGCAGGTGGGCGTGCCGTACATCGTGGTGTTTTTGAACAAGTGCGATGTGGTGGAAGACCCCGAGCTGCTGGAACTGGTTGAGTTGGAAGTGCGCGAGCTGCTGAAGACGTATCAATTTCCAGGCGACACGGTGCCGGTGATCAAGGGTTCGGCTCTGAAGGCGCTGGAAGGGGATGCCAAGTGGGAGAAGTCGATACTGGAGCTGATGGATGCGGTGGATAAGAACATTCCCCTGCCGCCGCGGGACGTGGACAAGCCGTTTGCCATGCCGATCGAGGACATTTTTTCGATTTCGGGCCGCGGGACGGTGGTGACGGGGCGGGTGGAGCGAGGGAAGATCAAGGTGGGGGAGGAAGTGGAGATAGTGGGGTTCCGGCCGACCATCAAGAAGACCGTGACGGGCGTGGAGATGTTCCGCAAGCTGTTGGATGAAGGGATTGCCGGCGATAACGTGGGTTTGCTGTTGCGCGGGACGGAAAAGGATGAAGTGGAGCGGGGGCAGGTTTTGTCCAAGCCGGGGTCGATCACGCCGCACACGAAGTTCAAGGCGGAGGCGTATGTGCTGACCAAGGAAGAAGGGGGGCGGCACACCCCGTTTTTCACGGGCTACCGGCCGCAGTTTTACTTCCGCACGACGGACGTGACGGGGGACGTGAAGCTGCCGCAGGGGGTGGAGATGGTGATGCCGGGCGACAATGTGGCCATGGAAATCAGCCTGATCACTCCGGTGGCTCTTGAGAAAGGACTGCGCTTCGCCATTCGCGAAGGCGGACATACGGTCGGCGCCGGCGCCGTCGCCGAAGTCATCGAGTAAATCATGCCTAACGGAGAAAAAATTCGGATTCGTTTGAAGGCGTATGATCATCGCATCCTGGATCAGTCCACCAAGGAAATCGTGGACACGGCCAAGCGTACCGGCGCGGATGTCGCTGGTCCCATTCCCCTACCGACGGTGATCAATCGCTGGACGGTGCTGCGCTCGCCGCACGTGGACAAGAAGTCCCGCGAGCAGTTTGAAATGCGTACGCACAAGCGGCTTATCGATATTCTCGAGCCAACACCGGATACGGTCGATGCATTGATGAAGCTCGATTTGCCGCCGGGAGTGGACGTCGAGATCAAAGCCTTCGGGCGCGAGCACGCCGCCAAGTAATGAAAGAGTGAGAGAAATGGGAGTCAACGGCATACTGGGAATCAAGCTGGGAATGACGCAGGTTTTTGCGGATGACGGCACGGCGGTTCCCTGCACCGTGCTGCAGGCCGGTCCATGCGTCGTCGTGCAGCGTCGTAGGAAAGACAAAGACGGGTACGAAGCGGTGCAGCTGGGTCTTGTGGAATTCATTAAGCCGCAGCGGATTACCAAGGCGCTGAGCGGCCACTTCAAAAAGGCTGGCGTCGCGCCGATGCGATACCTCGGCGAAGTGCGGCTCGAGGATTCGAAAGAGGAGACCAAGGCCGGCGATCGCGTTTTGGTCGACGGTTTCCAAGTCGGCGAGTATGTGGATGTCAGCGGGGTCAGCAAGGGCAAAGGCTTTCAGGGTGGCGTGAAGCGCTGGCATTATCGCGGCGGCGACAACACGCATGGCTCGATGTTTCATCGCGCGCCCGGGGGCATCGGGGCCAGCTCGTTTCCCTCGCGCGTGTGGCCGGGCCAGCATTTCCCCGGGCATATGGGCAACGAGACCAAGACGTCAAAGAATCTGCGCGTTGTCAAAATTGACGCCGATGAGAATTTGCTGCTGGTCCGCGGCGCAGTTCCGGGACCGGCCGGTGGGTACATCGTGATTCGCAAAGCCAAAGGGGCTCGGTAAACCGGAATAGACCCTGAAATAGAGACGAGACGAAAATGCCCGTCGTGGACGTAAAAAACCTGGATGGTAAGAAGGTCGGCACCGTCGAATTGGCCGACGATGTGTTCTCGGCCAAGGTGAACCAAAACCTGCTGCATGAAGCCGTGCGGCAGCACTTGGCCGGTCAGCGCGCGGGAACGCACAAGACGAAAGAGAAAAGCGAAGTGAGTGGTTCGGGCCGCAAGCTCTGGCGTCAGAAGGGAACCGGACGCGCTCGCATCGGCTCGATTCGGTCGCCGCTATGGCGTCATGGAGGTACGGTGCACGGTCCCAAGCCGCGCGATTACAGCTATGCGCTGCCGAAAAAAATGATTTTGGCCGCACTGCGTTCGGCGCTATCGATCAAGCTCGCCGAATCGAAACTGACCGTTGTCGAGGGCTGGGTGCTCGAATCTCACAAGACCAAGGCATTTCGCGAGGCGCTGGCGAAGTTCGACGACGAAACGCGAACGATTCTGGTGGTGGACAACGGCGGCAATGTGAATCTCGAACGGGCCAGCCGCAATTTGGAAGGGGTGAGCTTGGTCGCACCGACGGCGCTGAAACCGTACGACTTGATGCGGCACGATTATCTGATGCTTTCGCGCGAAGCGGCTCTGAAATTGAGTCGCGCGCTATCGGCCGCCAAGAGCGATCAGGCTGCTGCAGCGAACTCGCCGAGCACAACCGAGACGCCTGCGAGCGAGCCGGCGGTTGAGACTTCGGCGCCAAAGCGGAAAGCGGCGAGAGCCGGATCCAAGCCACCTGCGGTGAGGAAATCGGCTGAGAAGAAAGAAAGGCCCGAATCCAAGCCCAAGCGGAAAAAGGATTAGTCGATGGCGACTAGACTTTATCAGGTCATCCGGCGGCCGATCATCACCGAGAAAGGCCTCGGCGTGAAGGAGCTGCAGCATACGGTGGTTTTTGAAGTCGCACCGGACGCTACGAAAACCGAGATTAAGGAAGCCGTGCAGCGGATTTTCAAGGTCAAAGTCGATCAGGTACGGACCGCGATTTATCACGGCAAGCTGCGACGGCGCGGACGCCTCGAAGGCTTTCGCAGCGATTGGAAGAAAGCCTATGTGAGGCTCGCTCCCGGGGAAAAGATGATCGAGTACGCGGAGAATTTGTAGTTTTTCGGAAGGATGAGTATGAGGCAACGATGGCACTAAAAACCTTCAAGCCGTACACTCCGGCCCGGCGATTCCTCACCATGCTCGATAAGAGCGAAATCACCAAGGAAGCGCCGGAAAAGTCGCTGACCGAACCGAAGCAGCGCACGGGTGGGCGCAATGCGCACGGCGAGGTGACCAGCTGGCATCGCGGCGGCGGTCATGCGCGCAAGTACCGCACAATCGATTTCCGTCGCGACAAGATTGGAATCCCGGCCAAAGTTGCCGCCATCGAATACGATCCGAATCGTTCGTCGCGCATCGCGTTGCTCCATTATGCGGACGGCGAAAAACGCTACATCCTGCACCCCGTGGGTCTCGAGGTTGGCATGACGGTTCAAAGCGGGGAAGGGGCAGATATTTTGCCGGGCAACGCGTTGACGATCCGGCACATTCCGCCGGGGACGATGGTTCACAATCTCGAACTGTTCCCCGGCAAGGGCGCACAGATCGTCCGCGCGGCCGGCGGCGCAGCGCAACTGCTGAGCAAAGAAGGTGATGTGGCGCTCATCAAGTTGCCTTCGGGCGAAGTGAGAAAATTCAGCGTCAATTGCATGGCTACGGTTGGCCAGCTCGGCAATCTGGACCACGAGAATGTGACCTATGGCAAGGCGGGTCGCACGCGATGGCACGGGCGCAGGCCAACAGTTCGCGGCGTAGCGATGAACCCGGTGGATCACCCGCATGGCGGCGGCGAAGGCCGCGTTAAGGGCAACCACCCGCAGACACCCTGGGGATTTCCAACTCTGGGCGCCAAGACTCGGAAGAAGCGTCCCAGCGATCGGCTCATTGTGGAAAGGCGTAAAGCCTAGGTAGGGTGACCCTCGGGCCGCGTGATCGGCCTCGAGGATAGCGCAGTGAGCCATGACGAGTTGCGCGGTCGCGCTCGGAAATTCTGGGCGCGCATGAAGAGCATAAGAAAACTGGAGAGTAAACATGAACCCGGCGCGGCGGGGGATAGAGGGTATCCCTATGGCAGCCATGAGAACGTCTCGACGTGCAGCAACGCGGCGAGCCACCCGCGCCCGCAAAGCCGTTTCGCGGCGCACTGTAAAACCGGGTACGAAGCCGGGGGGCAAGCTGGCTTCGAAATTCGCGCCGGCGCCGCAGGTCCAGTTCCGTCTGTGCAAACCGGGCTGGTCGGTGATTGTTGACAAAATCCCGAACGCACAGGGGACTCGTTTTGTATGTCCTTTCTGCCCGCTTTCGCACCGTGTCCCCGGGCCGGTACGCGGGTTTCGAAAAATGCGCCGGGCGCAATGGGTGAAGTTGCGCAGGGTGGAGGAATAGAAAGCGAATGGCACGCTCGCTCAAAAAGGGTCCGTTTGTCGATCTCCACTTGCAGGAGAAAGTGGAGACGATGAACTCCCGCAACGAAAAGAAAGTCGTGAAGACATGGTCGCGCCGCTCGACCATTCTTCCCGAGATGGTGGGACACACCATTGCGGTGCACAACGGGAAGAAGTTCATTCCCGTGTACATCACCGAGCAGATGGTGGGACACAAGCTCGGGGAGTTTGCTCCCACGCGCAGCTTTAAGGGGCACGGGGTGAAGGCGGCGCTGGAAAAAGCCGCGGCAGCGGCCGGCGCCCCGGCGCCCGCCCCCGCAGTCAAGGCCTAAACGATGGCGACGACGGCGACGCAAAACCAGATCGAAGGAATGGCGAACGCGCGGTTTATCCGGGTATCGCCTCAAAAGGCGCGCTTGGTTGTCGACCTTATTCGCGGCCTGCGTGCAGAAGACGCCTTGCAGACGCTCCGGTTCACCAAGAAGCGGATAGCAAAGGAAATCGAGAAGACACTGCGTAGCGCGATTGCCAATGCCGAGCGCAAGGCCGACGATGCGGGCACGCCGCTCGATGTTGACCAGCTCTACGTCACCCGCTGCTTTGTCAACGACGGGCCGCGTTGGAAGCGCATGCGTCCGGCGCCGATGGGACGCGGCTTCCGCTATCAGAAGCGCACCAGCCACATCGTCGTCCAGGTGGCGGAACATCACCGGGCGGCCGCGGACCGCGTCGCGGCGGCGGTGGCGGAAGAACAAGCGTCGAAGGGCGTTAAGGGTGCAGTGCGGCGTGCACGAAAGGCGATCGAGAAACGCGCCAAGGAAGCTCAGAAAAAAAAGAAGTAGGAGGCGGGTTTGGGCCAGAAAACACATCCGTACGGGTTTCGTCTGGGCTACAACAAAGGCTGGCGTTCGCGTTGGTTTGCGAAGAAGGAATACGCCGACCTCTTGCACGAGGACGTGATTTTGCGAAAGCAGCTGAAGGACCGGCTGAAGTCTGCGGGCGTTGACGCGATTGATATTGAACGCGCTGCCAATAAGCTCGTCGTGCGGATTTACACGGCGCGTCCCGGGATCATTATTGGCCGTAAGGGTTCGGAAATCGACAAGCTCAAGGCAGAAGTCCAAAAGCGCACCAATCGCGAGGTACATATTGACATTCAGGAAGTCCACCGGCCGGAACTCGATGCCACACTGGTAGCGGAATCGATCGCTCTACAGCTTGAGAAGCGAGTGGCATTCCGCCGGGCGATGCGCAAGGCAGTAGATTCGGCGCTGCGCTTCGGTTGCAAGGGAATCAAGGTCCGTGTCGCGGGCCGCTTGAACGGCGCCGAAATCGCGCGCAAGGAGTGGTACCTGCAAGGGCGACTCCCTTTGCAGACGCTGCGAGCGGATATTGACTTCGGCACGGCCGAAGCCCAGACGACCTACGGCGTCATCGGCGTCAAGTGCTGGATCTATCAGGGCGAGAAGGTGCCGCCGCGCAGTAAGGCGGTTGCAGAAGGCGCGCCAGGTTAAGGATCAGGAACTGTCATGTTGATGCCCAAGAAGGTGAAGTATCGAAAACAACAGCGCGGCCGGCGTACGGGAAAATCGTGGCGGGGCGGCTCACTTGCGTTTGGTGAGTACGGACTTAAGGCGCTCGAGCCGGCTTGGATTACTGATCGCCAAATCGAAGCGGCGCGCGTCGCCATCACTCGCTTCATCAAGCGTGGAGGCAAGCTCTGGATCCGCGTCTTCCCGGATAAGCCGTTCACCAAGAAACCGGCTGAAACCCGTATGGGCAAGGGCAAGGGCCCACCGGAGCGCTGGGTGGCAGTTGTCAAGCCCGGCCGCGTGATGTTCGAGATGGCCGGAGTCGATCTCGCCTCAGCTACTGAGGCGATGGAGCTTGCCGCGCAGAAACTACCGATTGCGACGAAGTTCATTACCCGCGGCGAGGAGCTCTAAATGGCGCGCAAGGTCGAGAAATATCGAGAGATGAGCGCCACGGAGTTGGAAACGCAAGAAGGCGACCTTGCCGAGCAGATTTTTCGGCTGCGCTTTCAGGTTTCCACCGGCCAAACCGAAGGTGTAAAGAAGCTGCGGGAAGCACGAAAAGACCTCGCGCGAGTAAAAACACTTCTGCGCGAGACGCAACTGAGGAAGACTTAATGGCAAACCAAGCGGAAGGGTCGACGACGGCAGCCGAGAAGTCTCGCGAGCGCGGTGCGCGCCAGGAAGTGTTCGGAGTGGTGACCAGCGCCAAGATGCAGAAGACGATCGTGGTGAAGGTCACTCGCACGACGCAGCATCCTCTGTACCGGCGGGTGGTGCGCTCGGCCAAGAAGTATTACGCGCATGATGAATCGGGGGAGGCTCGGGTCGGCGATATCGTGCGCATTGCCTCGACGCGTCCGCTCTCCAAATTGAAGCGCTGGCGGCTCAAGGAAATCATCGCACGTTCGACACGTGCAGTCTGAATTCGAACGAATTTATAGGAGCACCACAATGGTTCAGATGCGGACGTGGCTAACCGTAGCGGACAATTCCGGCGCCCGTCAGATCACCTGCATCCTCCCACTGGGAGGGGACGCGGGACTCACGGCCAGCCTTGGCGACGTCATCACGGCAGCGGTGAAAGAGGCCGCGCCCGAAGGTCAAATTAAGAAGGGCAAAGTCGTGCGCGCGGTGGTCGTGCGCACGCGTAAAGAGCAACGGCGCAAAGATGGCACCTACATTCGGTTTGACGACAACGCAGCTGTACTCATCAATGAAGCGAACGAGCCGATCGGAACGCGCGTTTTCGGGCCGGTAGCCCGCGAGCTGCGCGACAAGAATTTCACTAAGATCGTCTCGCTTGCACCGGAAGTGTGGTAGCCATGACAAGAACCACCCAGGGCGCAGTCGGCATTCGCCGCGGCGATACGGTGAAAGTGATGAGCGGCCGTTCAAAGGGCATGACCGGCAAAGTGCTGGCCGTCTATCCAGAGAGCCGCCGCGTTACCGTCGAGCACGCGAACATCATTAAGAGGCACACGCGGCCGAACCCGTCAAAGAACATTCGCGGCGGCATCGTGGACAAAGAAGGACCGATTCACATTTCAAACGTGATGCTCGTTTGTCCGAGCTGTGGCAAGCATACGCGCGCCGGGCACACCCAGCTGCCGGACGGCACGAAAGTACGCACTTGCCGCCGTTGCAATGCCACCTTCGAACATTGATTTGAGGCGATAAAGAATGCTGAGCCGTCTACATGACAAATACCGCAAAGAGGCGGTACCCGCGCTGACCAAGCGCTTCGGCTACACGAACACCATGGCCGTTCCGCGGGTCGCCAAAGTTACGGTGAACATCGGACTGGGTGAAGCCAGCCAGAATGTAAAGCTGCTGGATACGGCTGCCGCGGAGCTTGCCCAGATTGCGGGTCAGAAGGCCGTGATTACGCGGGCCAAGAAGTCCATTGCGAATTTCAAAATTCGCAAAGGCATGCCCATCGGTTGCATGGTCACCCTGCGTGGCGAACGCATGTACGAATTTCTCGACCGGCTGACGGCCGTTGTCTTCCCGCGAGTCCGCGACTTCAAAGGCTTGCCGCCAAACTCATTCGATGGCCGGGGGAACTACACGTTGGGCCTGCGTGACCAGCTGGTTTTCCCGGAGATTGATTACACGCGCGTAGACAAGATCAAGGGCATGAACATCACCATTACCACGACGGCCCGCAGTGACGAAGAAGGGCGCGAGTTGCTAAAGCTGCTCGGCGTGCCCTTCCGCGCCCAAGGCTCTTAAGGAGGCCGAACCAGAATGGCTCGAACCAGTCAGTTTGCGAAGACAAGACGGAAGCTGAAATTCAACAAGATTCGCCAGCGTAACCGCTGCCGCATCTGCGGACGCTCGCGCGGTTTCCTGCGCAAGTTCCACATGTGCCGCATCTGTTTTCGCGGTCTCGCGCTCAAGGGAGAAATTCCCGGCGTGGTGAAGGCAAGTTGGTGAGGGGCGAATGACCACAGATCCGATCGGCGATCTTTTGACGCGCATCCGCAATGGCAGCCGCGCGCGACACCCGCGCGTGGACGTGCCATCCTCGAAACTCAAAGTCGAGATCGCGCGCATCCTCAAGGATGAAGGCTATATCGCCAACTTCAAAGTGGCGGACGAAAAGGGCAAGCGGACACTGCGCATCTTCCTGCGCTATACCCCCGACCGGCGCAGCGTGATCACCGATCTTCAGCGGGTTTCACGCCCCGGCTCTCGTCGCTATACCGGCAAGACCGGAATTCGCCCGGTCGTGGG